>CAFBQU010000011.1_pt1 | contig 34468 bp, 38 predicted proteins | sample 7270051 | NCBI WGS metagenome assembly CAFBQU01 (sample SAMEA6814184, study PRJEB35770) | uncultured Acidimicrobiaceae bacterium | biome: Freshwater; feature: Freshwater reservoir; material: water | place: Czech Republic | collected 2016-11-09 | depth 30m m
TCACCGAAGAAACTGAAACCGACTTGTTCGGCGAGCAAGTGGTGTTGTGCGGTGGAGTCACCTCACTGGTACAGGCCGGATTCGAAACGCTTGTTGAAGCTGGCTACCAGCCAGAGATGGCGTACTTCGAGTGCTTGCACGAAGTGAAGCTCATTGTTGACCTCATGTACGAAGAAGGCATTGCAGGCATGCGTTACAGCATCAGCGACACTGCCGAGTACGGCGACGTCACACGCGGACCACGCATCGTTACACCAAACACCAAAAAGCAAATGCAGAAAATTCTGAAGGAAATTCAAAGCGGCAAGTTCGCTAAAGAGTGGATCGCAGAAAGCGAAGGCGGCCGCGTGAAGTTCAACGAACTGCGTAAAGCCGGAGCCGATCACCAAATCGAAGAAGTGGGCAAGCGCTTGCGCTCGATGATGCCATGGATCTCGGCTGGTAAGCAGAAGGTGTCCGACGCCTCCGGCGGCTGAGTGTTCTCGGCGCCGTATGTATCGTTTTTTGTAACGCTACGCGCCGAAAAAAGAAGGAAAGTGAAAAGGCGCCACCGCAAGGTGGCGCCTTTTCGTTTCCCGCCTTTAGGGGTGGCGGGATGAAGATTTCAGATATGAGGAAACCTTCCCCATATAGATGTTTGACAACCCCAAAAGTGGACACTTTTTTGACGAAATTTTGGAAATATTTTCTCTGAGCCAATTCCCGACTTGTCAGGTCGGGAATTGGTCGGTAGGGTCTTTCCCATGACAAATGCATCTTGGGGTTTCGATACCCGCCAAATTCATGCCGGCCAAACTCCCGACCCAACAACGGGTTCGCGCGCAGTTCCTATTTACCAAACGACGTCGTATCAATTCCGCAACTCGGAACATGCTCAGAACCTTTTCGCTCTTGCCGAAATTGGCAACATCTACACCCGCATTATGAACCCGACCCAAGGTGTGCTTGAAGCACGCGTTGCCGACCTTGAAGGTGCAACTACTACTGCTGTTGGTTTGCCTGGTGCGTTGGTTGTGAGCTCGGGTCAAGCTGCAGAAACTTTGGCCATTCTCACGCTCGCTGAAGCAGGAAGCCACATTGTTGCTTCACCATCGCTTTACGGCGGCACATACAACTTGTTGCACTACACACTTCCCAAGATGGGCATTGAAGTGACGTTCGTGAACGACCCCGACAACTTGGAAGAGTGGAAGAGCGCAGTACGCCCCAACACCAAAGCGTTCTACGGTGAAGTTCTTGCTAACCCGAAGAACGATGTGTTTGATATTGAAGGCGTATCAAAAGTTGCTCACGATGTAGGTGTTCCCCTCATTGTTGACAACACCGTTCCTTCGCCATATGGCATTCGTCCGTTGCAGTGGGGTGCCGACATCGTTGTGCACTCACTCACAAAGTTCATGGGTGGACACGGCAACAGCATCGCTGGTGCAATTGTTGACGGCGGCAAGTTCGACTTCTCGGCAAGTGGCCGCTTCCCGAACTTCACCGAGCCAGATCCTTCGTACCACGGCCTTGCTTATTGGCCAGCACTCGGTGCAGGTAGCTACATCATCAAAGCACGCGTACAAATGTTGCGCGACCTTGGTTCAGCTGTCAGCCCATTCAACGCATGGTCAATTTTGCAAGGTGTGGAAACACTCTCGTTGCGCATGGATCGTCACTGGGAGAACGCTGCAAAGGTTGCCGACTACCTCGGCAAACAAGCAGGCGTGGAAAGCATTTCGTGGGCAGGTTTACCTTCAAGCCCTTGGCACGCACGTGCGAAGAAGTACTTCGAAGGCCGCGGCTTTGGCTCCATCATTGCGTTCAACGTCAAGGGTGGCCGTGAAGCTGGTCAGAAGTTTGTTGAAGCGCTGCAGTTGCACAGCCACGTAGCCAACATCGGCGACGTGCGCAGCTTGGTCATCCACCCAGCATCTACAACACACAGCCAGCTCACCGAAACAGAGCAACTCTCGAGCGGCGTGCATCCTGGTCTCGTGCGTTTGTCAGTGGGTCTTGAATCCATCGCCGACATCTTGGCCGACCTCGACCTCGGGTTCGCAGCCATCAAATAACCGTCCGAGAACCCTTGGGTTTGGCAGGATGGTGGTGTGAGCGAGCAAATTGACACCAGAACAGGTTGGGTTTCGCCCGACGTCTTAAACGACATCCGCGATCGCGTGCCTTTGGTGTACGTCGATGCGGTACCAGTACGTGTCGACGAAGAAGGTCGTGTCACGCATGTGGGCATGCTTTTGCGACAAGCTGCCGACGGCACCATTAGCCGGATGGTGGTGTCGGGTCGCGTGCTCTTGAATGAACGCATTCGTGAAGCCTTGCTGCGACATCTCGAAAAAGACTTAGGGCCTTTGGCTTTTCCGCGCATTCCACCAGAGCCATCACCATTCACTGTGGTGGAGTACTTTCAAGATCCGAACATCAGCGGGTTTCACGACCCACGGCATCATGCGGTGAGCTTGGCATTTGTTGTTCCAGTCACCGGCGAATGCAGCCCCACCCAACAAGCGCTCGACCTGGCATGGTTCACCCCAGAGCAAGCAGTGAGCCAAGAAGTACGCCGTGAAATGACGCTCGGGCACGACCGACTCATTCGTTTGGCTCTAGCTTCCGTGGGGCAGCTCCCCTAAGGATTCAACCCCGCCGGCGTTTGCGCACAATGCGCGCTGCACCAGGGCGATTGTGGGGTGCCGGAGAAACAACCGACGTATGTTCATCGATGTCGATGGTGATTCCCTGCGAGTCGATGTCGCCAGGTTCGCCCGCAACTTCTTGAACCGCTGCAGGTTGCTCTTTTGGCTTGCGTCCGAGGACCTGGTCGAGGGCAAACATGCCGCCGGCAAGAATTGCCCCGGCCATGCCGTGTTGGCGTCGCACGCGTTGAAGATCAGATGGCAGGACTTCGATGGGAGCAATGTCGTCGATGTCGCTGGGCTCGTTGCTCTCGCTCATTGTTGAAGCGTACTGCGAATGGTGAATGCGGCGTTGCGTCACCGTCTATTGTTCAGTTATGCCAGATAAAAACGCCGTGCATCGTGCTGCTGCGGCGTTGCGCACTGCGCTGGTTGGCAAACAACTTGTTGGCTTTGAAGCAGAAAAGTTAAGTGGGCCCACACCGCGACTCGGAAGAACCGTTGAAGACGTGGTGTCTCATGGTCGGCACTTAGAAATTTGTTGGGATGACGACATTGTGTTGAACACCAACCTCGGCTTGCGTGGAAGTTGGGAGCTGTACCGTCGTGGTGAAACTTGGCGTAAGCCTCAACGCATGGCGCGAGTTGTTGTGGAAACAATCGACTGGGTTGCCGTGTGCTTCAATGCGCGCGATGTGGAAACATATCGCCCCGATAGTTTCGTACGTCATCCAAACTTTGGTCGACTTGGTCCCGACTTGCACGACGCCAATGCCGACATCAATGAATGTGTGCGTCGGCTCATGACATATGAGAATCCAACAATCTCTATTGCTGATGTTTTGCTCGATCAACATGTTGCAACTGGAATTGGCAATGTGTATCGCTGTGAAGTTTTGTGGTCGAGTGAAGTGCACCCACTTGCGCCAGTTGGTTTGTTGCCACAATCAACATGTGTAGAAATTGTGCGCACTGCTTCTGCAATGCTGCAACAACAAAATACAGAAGCTCCGACAGATCTGTTTGCTTACGGACGTAATGGCCAACCATGCAAGCGTTGCGGGGGAGTCATCGCCGTGCAGTATCACGGTGCGCCCGAGCGACTTTTGTATTGGTGCCCCAGCTGTCAACTCGGCTGTGCGCCCGCGCCAGAACCAGACCATTCAGACCCCATAGCCAGGCTCACCGATTCACACCCAGCAGGCTCTATGTACATCTCTGAAATGGTGCAAAACAAGGGTTTATTCACCGATAACGGCAACCAAGCGGCTAGCTAAAGGCTTAGGCGCGCCCGAGTATTTTGTCGACCGCAATGATGATGGCCACACGGTCGACACGTTCTTTTGGAGCTTGGTAGCGCGCTGCATATCCGGCGACGGCTTGCGCAACCTCTGCTGCGTTTGTTGTAGCGCGTACGGTTCCTTCAAGCGATAGCCAACGACCTTTGTCGACTTGTGAGACAACAGCGCGGCCACCACGCTCAGCATTTTTTACTTTCTGTGAACCTGCAAAAGTAATGATGCGCACTTCATTGCACGATGCATCGAAGCTGAAGCCCACTGGCACCACGTGAGGTGATCCGTCTTTGCGCAGTGTGGTGAGAGAAGCTAAATGGCGCTCGGTGAGGAACGCAATGATTTCTGGAGTGATGTTTTCTGGAGACATTAGATTGCAGAAATCGCTTCAAGCACATCGAGTTTTGCTGCGCGACGCGCCGGCCCAATTGCTGCAATGATGCCAACAACAATGGATGCAAGAAGTACCACAACAATGGTGTTGATAGGAATTTGAATTCCATTAACAAACGATTCAGGAAGTGCAATTGAAACTGCGATACCTAAGGGAACACCCACGGCAACGCCAAGTGTTGCGCCAAAGACGGAGACAATAATTGCTTCCCACCGGACTGAACGTTTGAGGTGTCGTTTGCTCATTCCTACTGCACGCAGCAAGCCAAACTCGCGAGTGCGTTCGTAAACAGAAAGTGCCATGGTGTTGGCAATACCTAAAACGGCAATGCCAATAGCGAATATGAGCAGGCAGTACACAATGAAAAGAAGCTGGTTCAGCTGGTCTTCCTGGCTCTTTTGGAACTCGGCTTGGTCTTGAACCTGGGCGCTCGGAAATTCTTCGGCAACTTTGTCGACGGCGATGCGTGCAGTCTCAATGCTGACCCCATCAGCAATTTTGGCACCAATGAAAAAATCGACGGGTGGTGCGGTAGAGGCTTGAGAAAGAACATCGATGCTGACGAGCCAGTTGCCGGCAATAGATGAGTCGTTATAGACACCGCCAACGGTGAGATTGCTGGTGGTGCCGTTTTGCCATGTAACAGCGACTGAACTTCCCACTGACAGTGCAAGGTCGCGCGCTGGATCGCGGTGCACGAGTATTTGCCCCTTACCCAGTGCAGCAAAGCTCCCAGAGGTGAGCTTGACGTTCACTATGTCGCCCATTTCAACGTTCACTGCACCAATTTGTTTTGATTCACCATTAATTTGCGCAGTGGAAATGCGGAAAGGTGATACTTCACCGAGTTCAGGAAGTACGGCAAGTTTCTCAGCAAATGCTGGAGGCAAACCTTGGAACCCATCGCTCGTTACGTAATAATCGGCCGTGACCGAACCTTGTAGGCGGTCTTTAAACGACTTCTGGACTGAGGCGGCAATGACTGCAACGGTGCTGACGAGTGCAAGACCAATCATGAGTGCTGACGCAGTAGTTGCAGTGCGGCGCGGCGTGCGTTGTGCATTACGACTTGCCAGCCTGCCTGCCACTGAACGCGTCATTGGCCAAATAGGGAAAGGCAGAATACGGCTGATTGCTGCGCTCATGGGGGCAGCAAATGAGGTAGACAAACTTGCGACGCCAAGGAACAACAAGATGGCTCCGAGCCCGCTTGCACCAAGTATGCCGATGGCTCCGCCTGGTTGAACGAAGAGGCCAATACAGAGCAATGCGATGGCGGCTAGCAAAGTTGCTGCACCAGCAAAGAGGCGTTTGCTGCGTTGTAGGGCGGTGAAGCCCATCTCGGGGCGCATAGCGGCAACTGGAGGAATTTTGCTGGCCCGCAAGGCAGGCACCATTGCCGCAGTGACGGTCACGCCGATGCCAACAAAGAGCGAGGCAAGGATGGTGCGCGTGGAAATGGTGATGGTGGCCGATGGGAACGCGGCACCGGTGGCGTTGAAGAGCGCCGTGATGCCTTTCGATACACCGACTCCGCCCAAGATGCCAAAGGCGGTAGCAATGACGCCGATGATGAGGGCCTCACCCAAAATCATGAGTCGTATCTGACGTGAGCTTGCCCCGATGGCGCGCAGCAAGGCAAGTTCACGCAAGCGCTGGCTAATAATGATGGCGAACGTGTTGAAAATAAGAAATGCGCTGACAAAAAGTGAAATAGCTGCGAACCCTAAAAGAAGCTTCCCAAAAATATCGATGATGTCATTAATGGCGCCAGCAGTTTCCTTCGCCGATTGCTCGCCGGGAATGACTTCGTACTTGCTGGTGAGCACGGTGGCAATTCCTTTTTGCACCGTTGAGCGCGAGGCGCCTTTTTCAAGACCCACGTAAATGGAATCGGCTAAACCTTCTGCGCCAAGAAATGTGTTGGCAGTTGCTGGGTCGAATGCGCACACGCTGGCGCCGCCGCCACCAGACGTATCGCCGGTTCCCGTGAGGCCAACGAGCGTGAATTCACCTTTGCCAGTAGGGCCAACAACTGTGACTTTGTCGCCTAAAACGTAGCCAGCACGTTTGGCGGAAGCTTTATCGATGGCAACTTCGCCAGGGCCACGTGCTTCGCGCCCATCAAGAATAGTGCGACCGTCTAAACCATCTTGACCTAGCCATGAAATACCAAAAGCAGGGCCTGAAGTTTTGAGTGGCTTGCCGTCGGGTTTCACAATGGTGGATTCGCGAATGATATTGACTTCAACTGAACTCACGCCAGGAACTGCAGCGATACCAGAAACAAGTGCAGCGGGAACGGGGTCACGTTTCGCGGTGGCTTCGTCGCCAAAAGCAATGGGGGTGCGTACTTCAAGTGCAATGTCGCCGCGGAGCTCTTCAAAGAGACTGTTGATTGCGGTTTTCACACTGTCGGTGAGCATGAATGCACCAGACACGAAAGCAACACCGCTCACAATGGCGAACACGGTGAGCAAGATGCGGAACTTACGAGCAAGTACGCCACGCAAAGTGAGGCGTATGACGGGGGATGACACTGTTATGACCCGAGTTTCTTCATACGGTCGAGCACTTGCTCACTTGTTGGCGAGGTGATTTCGTCAACAACTTTTCCGTCGGCGAGAAAAACAACACGGTCGGCATACGCAGCAGCAACAGGGTCGTGGGTCACCATCACAATGGTTTGCCCAAGGTCGCTCACGGCGTGACGCATGAACGCGAGAATTTCTGCACCTGAGCGGCTATCGAGGTTGCCCGTTGGCTCGTCGGCAAAAATAATTTTCGGGCGGCTAGCCAGTGCTCGTGCAACTGCTACGCGTTGTTGCTGCCCACCAGATAGTTCGCTCGGGCGGTGAGTAAGGCGTGATTCCATTTTCACGGCGCTGACGACTTCATTGAGCCATGCTTGGTCGACGTCGACACCACCCAGGTCGAGTGGCAACGTGATGTTCTCTAATGCGGTGAGTGTAGGGATGAGGTTGTATGCCTGGAAGATGAAGCCCACTTGCTCACGGCGCAAGACGGTGAGTTCGCGGTCGTTGAGCCCCGACAAATCGGTGCCATCAACAAACACTTTTCCCGAGGTGAGGGTGTCGAGACCGGCAAGGCAATGCATGAGCGTGCTCTTGCCCGACCCGCTGGGGCCCATGATGGCGGTGAACTGGCCTTCGGCAAAGTCGACCGTGACGTTGTCGAGGGCACGTACCTCGCTGTCATCTTTTCCGTATATTTTTGAGGCATTGAGCGCAGCAGCTGCCGCAACGAGAGTGGGGGTGGTGGAAGTCATCTAGGCTTGTCTAGTGGCAAATAATGAAGGTCGCAACTCATGGGTCAATGGTGCATGGAATGCTTCCGATATTGCCAGTGCCCAAACCCATTTGGCCCCCTTCATCGATGAATTGCGCGGTCAAGCAAGCAGCACGGCACCAGGTCGTACGACACACCTCATTGAACTACAAGTTGCTCAATTGCTGGGCTTAGAGCGCGCAGAGAGTGTTTTAGGCGAAGCAATGAAGAACTGGTACTCATCTTCGGAATTCTCCGATGGAGAAAAAGCCATTTTGGAAATTGCTGAACAGTTTGTCCTCGATGTGCACAGCGTGACCGACGAGCAATTTGAGAAGTTGAGAAAGTATTTTTCTACTCCCGATATTTTGGCAATGTTGTTTCACATTGCGCTGTGTGATGGCTTTGGAAAACTGGAAAAGGTGGCCTGATGTCGAGTACTCCACGCCTCGACCCCGTCGACCCAACAGCGCGTTCGGTATTTGGCTCTATTCTCGGGCACCAACCGCAACTCGCCAAAGCGTTCTCCACTTTGTATGCCGAATTTTGGCAACGAGGTGCACTCGACCACATCACTAAAGAAACCACACGTTTACGCAATGCCCGCATTACCGATTGTGGCTATTGACGCAATGTTCGCTTCACGGTCGTGAAGCAAGAAAACATGGTGGAAGATGACGTTCAGAAGGTTGACGACGACTACAACGAAACCGACCTTCCACAACGCTCAAAACTTGCCTTAGCTTTCGCCGATGCATTTCTTGGTGCACAAGGTGCTCCGAGTATTGATGTGCAAGATGAGATGAAAAAAGAGTTCACGACAGAACAAATTGCTGAAATGGGTATTGGCTTGGCGCTCTTTCATGGCTTTAGCAAGTTGCTCATTGTGACGGGCTGCGAGCCAGAAGAAATGGAACGCACCGTGTTGAGTGCGCCAGGCGCATAGAGTTTTACCAGCCGTTGTAGTGAACAACCTCAGACACATCTTTGCGCGACACAGGACCTTCGGGGCCGTCGGGGTAGCCAAGAGGAATCGTGGTGCCGATGTACATTTCATCGGGAATATTCAAGATGGTGCGAATTTGTGCTTCCACCATTCCGTGCAACGTGGTGAAGGCTGCGCCCAAACCCAGTGCGCGTGCAGCAACAATAAGGTTTTGGCTTGCGGCGTATACGGCTGAATACATGAACGGTTCACGTGGGTTGTCGGCAGGGTAAATGTTGCGACCACAAACAAAAATGATGCATGGGAAATTTCCCATGTTGGCGCCAAGATTCTGCGCGCCTTTTAATGTGCGTCGATCGGTATCGTTGCCGGGGTCGGGAAACTTAGAAACTCGTTCGGCAAATGGCAAAAAGAGTGCGCCGAGTTGCTTGCGAACTTCGGGGTCGGTGACCACAATGAAATCCCAGCCCTGTGTATTGTTTGGGCTGCTGGCGCGGGTGGCGGCCCACAACACCTTTTCTATGAGTTCACTCGGCACGGGGTCGGGCTTGAAAAAGCGCATTGCACGAGCGGTGTTCATTGCATCGAAGACGTCCATGTGCTCTATCGTTTCAAGTGGAGCACACCTATGACGTATCGGACCGACCAACCCCGCGAACATTTCTCCACTGGGCTCATTGTGGGTCGTTTTCACCCTCCGCATTTAGGGCATTCATGGTTCATTAATGCCGCTGCAGATCAGTGCGATGCGTTGGTGGTTTTCGTCAACACTCGTGCAGGTGAACTGGTACCTGGCTCTTTACGCGCAGGCTGGCTTGCCGAATTGCACGCGAATGTCACCGTGGTAGAAGTTGCTCACGAACTCGATACCAACTGGAACGACAATGAACTGTGGGCGAAATGGATTGCGTTGTTCCGTAGCAAGTGGCCCCACAACACCGGCCCTCACGCAGTGTTTTCATCTGACTCATATGTTGCAGAGCTTGCTCGTCGCCTAGAAGCTCAAGCAGTAGTGGTTGATGAAGATCGCATCAATGTTCCTATTAGTGCGACCCAAATACGCGAAACACCCCAGCAGTATCTCCACTTCCTTGCGCCGCAAGTGCGCGAGTGGGTAGAGAAAAACTTGCTGGGGTGAGTTGCTGAAAATTACTTCTTAGGTTGTGGCAAAACGCGCAAGTAAGGCTTGACGGTTGTCCAACCTTGTGGGAAAAGCGTCTTTGCCTCATCGTCAGACACAGCTGCACCGATGATGACGTCGCCGCCATCTTTCCAGTTGGCAGGTGTGGCCACTTTGAACTGTGCTGTCAATTGCAATGAATCGATGACGCGAAGCACTTCATCGAAGTTGCGACCGGTTGATGCTGGGTAAGTGATTGTGAGCTTCACCTTTTTGTCCGGTCCAATAACGAATACTGAACGCACGGTCATGGTGTCGCTTGCATTGGGGTGAATCATGTCGTAGAGGTCGCTGACCTTGCGGTCTGGGTCACCGATCATGGGGAAGTTCACTGGTGTTCCTTGTGTTTCGCCAATGTCGCCTTCCCACTTCAAGTGCGACTCAACATTGTCGACCGACAAACCAATTACTTTCACATTGCGCTTGTCGAACTCAGGTTTGATTTTTGCTACGTAGCCAAGCTCTGTAGTGCACACTGGTGTGAAGTCTTTTGGGTGACTAAAAAGTACGCCCCACGAAGTGCCAAGCCATTCATGAAAGTTGATGGTGCCTTGTGTGGTTTCTGCGGTGAAGTCGGGGGCGGTATCGCCGAGTCGAAGTGCCATGGTGTTCTCCTTTGAAGGTGACTGTTTCAGGGTCCACGATAACGCCAGATTCCATAATCCCGACCAACTCGGTCGGGATTAGTACATACCTAAGCCAATTTCACAAACATTTTTTGTACGTCTTCGATGGAGTAGCCCTCTTTTTTTGACTGCTCTGGGTTCGATACACACCACGTGAGACCAGCTGCCACCAAGTGAAAACCTACCTGTTCCAAGGCTTTGTGGGCGGCGGAGATTTGAGTAACCACGTCGCGGCAATCGCGTTCTTCGCTCAGCATTTGTTGAATACCACGAATTTGGCCTTCGACGCGGCGCAGTCGTTTTTGCAGATCATCGGTGGTTTCGGCGGGTATTTGCATGCGCTCACTGTATACCCCTAGGGGTATAGTTGCAAGCAGGGTTATTGGGGCAAAGTCGTCGTGGTTGTTGGAGTGGCCGCAGGGGCTGGGTCGAGGTAGTCGCGTAATGAGGCGGGGCGCAACCCAAGTCGCTTGAGCTCCGCGAGCACAAGTTTCAGACTTGATTCCAAACTGTTGAGGTAGTGCAACAAAATAATGTCGCCGCGTTGCATTGGGTTCCCACCCGACCTGATGATTTTTCCTTGGTCGGCTTCAACATTCCACAGCACAATTTTCTTGATACCGCACTTCTTCGCAGCGATGACGGTATTGCTGTTGTGAGAACCGCCTGGAGGTCTGAAGAAGATAGGAAGCTTTTTGTAGTTTCCACGCACATGTTCATTGGCTCTGCAAATTTCACTTGTCTGTTCTTTCAGTGACAGCGAACTCATGAGTCGATGAGTTTCTGAATGATTCTCAAACGAAGTGCCTGGACGACGGATGAGGTGAAGAGCCTTCCAATGTGTTTTTAAGGCTTCCGACAGGACAAAGTTTGTAATAGGAATTTTCTTTGAGAGAAGAAGATTTACTAGACCATCTGTGATGACCGAGCCGTCGTCAATGGTGATGAATACCACCGGGTCTTTTGTTTTGACGCGGTCAACAATAAAAGAATCGTTTGCCGATTGAGCCTGAACGGGTGAAATGTTGATGATTGATGGGAGGGCGAAGAGGCCGGCGCTGAGCGCAAGAACAGCTGAGAAAGAACGGCGAGCCACTTCGGAAATATACAGCCGATGGTGAGCAAAGCCCTATGAAATAGGCAAAGCAGAGGTTCTCTTCACAAAACTGGAATGAGGGGGTACTTTCCTAAGAAATTCCAGTGCCATGGGGGTGTGCATATGGATCTTCAGGAACTGCAGTTGGTCAAACCCGCTAGCCATCGAGCGGTGGTCGTTGCTGCATTGCGACAACACGGTTCATTAGGACTGCAGATGTTGTACACCGACTGTGAGTATCACGTGAGAAATGTGGTGTTGCGTCGAATGGGTGTGCAGGCCGCAAGTGACGATGTGGTGCACGAGACCTTCTTGCGTGCAAGTGAACATATTGATCAGTTGCTCGATAGCCAAAAGATTGAGTCGTGGCTGTGTGCTATTGCAAAGAATGAGTCGTACAGGTATCTGCGGCAGTGCCAGAGGATGTCTGTGGGCATTGCTGATTTTGATGCATCAGATGCAGAAGAATTGAACGCAACAGGGGAGTGGCACGACCTTGTGGAGCGTGCAAGCAAAGGTCTTGGTGCTCGCGACCAGCGTTTCTTAGAAATGCTTGTTGGTGAAGATTTGGGCTGGCATGAAATTGCGGAGCAACTCCATATTTCACTCATCAATGTCTACAAATTCCACCATCGTGTAGAAGAGCGATTAGCGCAGTCGTGTGTGGCTTTGGAACTGGCGACATTGCATCGGTTCCAATGTGAAGAGCTCTGTGAACTTCTCCGCGAATGGACCGGAGAGTATTCACCGCTATGGCGCAAACGTATTGTGCATCATGCGCAACAGTGCGCTGCTTGTAGTGGGGCAATAAAAAAGACCCCAGCCTTTCGACTGGGGTCTTTTTAAAGTATTTCTAGTGAGCTTCGCCACCGAGGTAGCTAGCTTCGAGCAACGACTGGTTATCGCGCAATTGCTGGGCAGAACCTTCCATGGTGAGTTCACCATGGGCAAGTACGTAGCCACGGTCGGCAACCGACAATGCCAAGCCAACGTGCTGTTCCACCATGAGTACGCCTGCGCCTGTGTCGTCGGCAATGCGACGAACGATGGGCAACATGCGCTCAACGATGATGGGAGCAAGACCAAGGCTCATTTCGTCGACCAAAAGCATCTTTGGTTCTGAAGCAAGTCCACGGGCCATTGCCAACATCTGCTGCTCGCCACCCGACAACAACCCAGCGCGACGGCTGAGGAGTGGTCGTAGTGCTGGGAACATGTCGAGTGCGTTCTCTTGAGCCTTGCTTCGGGTCTCACGGTTACCCGTGAGGCCGAGGCGTAGGTTTTCCTGCACGGTGAGGTCGAAGAACAGTGACCGGTCTTCAGCTACGTGTGCAAGCCCGCGGCGGGAAATTTTCTCGGGGCGCTCACCAATGGTGGTGCTTCCGAGAAGTTGAATGTCGCCTGCAATAGGACGCAAGATGCCCGAGATGGTGAGCAGGGTGGTGGTTTTTCCTGCGCCGTTTGGCCCAAGTAGTGCTACCACTTCGCCTGGGTTCACGTGAATGCTGAGACTACGTACAACGGGGATGCCGCCGTAGCCAGCGTTCAAGTTCGTGATTTTGAGTAGTGATTCGCTCATGTTGTTTACCCTTCTCCACTAAGTGAGCGTGCTGCTGCAGCGCCACCTTCTGCTTGCATTTCACCTGCGGTCTCACCAAGGTAAGCACGCTTTACTTCTGGGTTTTTACGCACTTCTTCGGGCGTTCCTTCAGCAATAATTTTGCCGAAGTCGAGCACATAAATGTAGTCGCACACACTGAGCACCAAGCCCATGTCGTGGTCGATGAGGAAGATGCTGATGTCTTGCTTCAAAATTTCACGTAAGTGTTTTCCAAGCTGTTGACTTTCCACCGTGTCGAGACCAGCAGCAGGCTCATCGAGCAACAACATGCTGGGCTTGGCGGCAAGTGCGCGAGCCACGCTGACCAACTTGCGTTGACCATGCGACAAGTCGAGTGTGAGCTTGTCGCGGTGCTCGCCTAGGCCCAACAAGTTGAGTGCCCATTCGGCTTGCTCTTCAATACCAAGTACACGATTTGGCTTCACGATGTCGGCAAGAAATGACCACCATTTGGTCTCTTCCGCCATCACAATGAGGTTGTCCCACACCGTCAGGTCTTCGAACAATTCGAGCGACTGGAAGGTACGTACTAAACCAGACTTTGCCCGCTCATCAGGTGCAACGCCAGCAAGGTCTTTGCCATTGAACTCTGCGCGACCCGACGACACGTTGGTGAAGCCAGTAATGGCGTCGATAAATGTGGTCTTGCCTGCGCCGTTCGGACCAATGAGCCCGGTGAGCTTGCCTTTTTCGGCTTTGATATTGACATTGGAGTTTGCATGCAACCCGCCGTAGGAAACGGTGAGTTCGTTTGTTTCGAGTAGTGCACTCATGCTGTCACCTCCTGGAGACTGTTGGTATCGGGTAGTGCTTTAGCGGCTTTAACTGCTTTGACTTGGTTGACGATGTTGCGAACGAAGAGCACAATCAAGATGCCAAGAATAATCATCCATGTGCGGTTATAGGTGTCGGTTCGCCATGGGTTAATACCAATAGCACCCCAAATGCCACCACCAATGAGGTATGGAGCGAGGCGACGTAGAACGACTCCCCATTCTTTTCCTCGAGCGGTGAGAAGCCATGAGCCAAAGTGGCGCATGAGCGGCTGGAAAATAGATGCCTGACCAGCTGGGTGAATAATTGCCGTCAAGATCATTCCCATTCCACCAAAAATTGGAATGTATGAGTACAGGCCAGGTGAGTGGAAGTTGCCGAATGTGGCAACCATGCCACCGCCGGCAATCATGCCGCCGAGGATTGCCCCGTTGATTGAGGTAATTCCGCCGAGGTAGCAAAAGGCAAGCGCTGAAAGACCAACGCCGTAGTCCCACATCGGGGCCGAAGTGGAGCCAGCCTGGAATGCCCCCGCGACACCAGCAACTCCAGCCATAGCTGAGGCAATACCAAATGCAAGGAACTTTGTTTTAGCAACGTTCACACCTGCAGACGCAGCTGCCCGTTCGTTAGCACGAACTGCAAGGAATCGCCGTCCAGAACTACCGCGACGAAGGTTTGCCAAAGTCACGCTAAGACCCGCAAGTACGATGAGGCAGAACAATGCGAATTTCGGATTATCTGTCAGCCCCTGTGATCCTGTGCTGCCAAATTTTATGCCAAAAAACGTTGGTGGTTGAATGATGTACGACGAGCCACCTTGCAGTGACGTGAGCTTCGGGTTGTCGAAGTAGAATGAATACAACGAAATTGATGCTGCAATGGTGACCACGGTGAGTTGTACACCACGAATTCGCAATGCTGGCACGGCAAGAATCAAACCTACAACTGTTGCCACAGCAACTCCGGCGACCATCGCAACAGGCCATGGCAAATGGAGGCCTCCTACAGCAAATGGATTGGAATCGGATGGTCCGTAGTGCGACATGAGACGCGCTGTTAAAAAGGCCGCAATACCAGCCAAAGAAATTTGCACGAGTGATATTTGGCCCACGTAGCCCGAAAGCAGTACGAAACTCAAGCCAAACATTCCTGCAATCAAACTGGTGGTGAGTGCCATTCCCCAACGCCCATTGAGACCAGCAAAGAGGAAGTCACCTGGGAATCCTGCAGAGAGTAGGAAACCCAATGGCACAAAGATGGCGACGTACTTGCCGATGCGCTTTGGATACGGGGCCAACGGCAGTCGCTTTTCTTCGATGTTCCCTCGAATAGGAAGTGACTTTCCTCTCAAGAAAAGGAGTGCCACGATCACGACGAGAGGAATGGAGTCGCGTGCTCCAGAATATAGCCACGCTGGGAACCACGACAGGCCAGAAACGTAAGTTCCCACAAAAGTTTGAAGGCTGCCGATGAGTAGACCACCGAGTACGGCTAACGGAATGGACGACATACTGCCGATGAGCGCACCACCAAGAGCCGGAACAATGAGACCGGTGAATTTGCCCGTGCCGAGGGCACCGGTAACGGTTCCCGTCAAGATTCCCACGAGGCCAGCAAGAAAAGCTGCAAGGAGCCAGTTGAATAGCGCGAGTCGGTCGGGGGAGTAACCCAAAAGAACGGCACCTTTTTCGTTTCCAGCAGCAGCTCGAGTAGCAAGTCCAACGCGCGAATACTTATAGATAAACCAAATAACAGCACCAACAATAACGGAAACGCCGGCGAGTGCAAGGGCTTCTGCTGAAACACCTAAACCAAGACCGAGGAAGTTTTTCAGCAACTTATCTGGGAATAGCACTCCTTCGGGCTGTGGCTGGTTGGAGCCAAAGTGCTTTGATCCAACACCTAAGAGGTAGGTCATCACTCCAATTGCGCCAATAACTTTTCCCAAGGGAGCAGCATTACGTAATGGCTTAAACACTAAGTAATGAATAGCTGCTCCGAGTATTAATGCAGTGAATAGTGAAAGCAATACCGCTATCCAAAAGTTAATGGGTTCACCATTGCTGAGAGAGAGTGTGACCGGTAAATTTAAAACTGATGTGGGAATCGGGTCGAGCCACGGAAACCGAAAGGTTCCTTCAGATCTTAAATATGAAAATTGAAATGCGACGTACATTGCAATCGCACCGTGCGCGAAGTTAATGACACCAGAGCCTTTGTAGGCAATCACAATACCGATAGCCATGAGGGCATAAAAGCCTCCGCTGCCGAGCCCCATGATTGCGTAAGCAATACCTTCCTTCATGTTCCCCCATAATCTTTGTGTGATATTGATTTTTTTTATAAAAGAAAGGGGGCGACCCGAGGATCGCCCCCTTTCTTTATTATTCAAAGTCGCTCTACTTGAACAACATTATTGTAATTCTTTATTACTTCACTTCAGATAAGCGCAGTTTGTCGCCTTTTCCAACCAAGCTCAGACCAGAGAAGCCCTGATGTGCCTTGTCGGCCTTCAAAGCGGTTCCGTCCCAAACACTTGCACTGACTTCAGTTGCGCATACTCCGATGTAAGGAGCAATTGCTTTCGCACAGTTGCTGCTTTGGGCACCGAATTGACGATGACCATTGGTTCCTTTGATCTTTGACACCATGGTTTTGACGTTCAAAACGCCCTTTGCATCAACTGCTTCGTTCATCATTTGCCAAGCAAACATGATTCCGCTGAAACCAGCAGTTGAGAAGCCTGTGCCATTCAACTTGCGTTCTTTGGAATAGGTGAAAATCTTGGTTCCGTAAGTAAGAGCATCAACCTTGTATTCACCGGTGAGTGCGTCTGGATCGAGGATGCTCAAACCACCGAGGGTGATAGCACCTTTGATCTTGTCACCAAGTTTTGCCATGGTGACGGTATCGATGCATGAACCAGACAAAATAAGGGGATAGCTGGCATTCGTCCAGCCATTCTTCAACAACTCTCCAACGAGGTCCCAGCAGAAGTTGCCTTGGTTCGAGTAGACCAAAGCATCCGGCGCAAATTTTGTGATTTGTGCTGCGTAGGAAGCTACGTCTGGAGCAACTGTTGGCACCTTGATCGGTAAGTAGGTCAATGTAGGAATTGTCCCCTTCAACTTTGAAGTGGTCTCAACCGCAGCACCTGAAAGCGTTTTACCGGCAAGAATATCGAGTGGCTTTGCTTCAAGGTCGTTGAAGCAGAAAATACCAGGAGCTGAGCCAGCCCAAGGAAGGGCAATTTTCTTAGCTTTCAATATTTGAGTTGCGTAGTAAATGAGGCCAAGGTGAACACCCAAGCAACCGCCACCGCTACCGATTGCAAATACACCAGGAGTGATGAAGTCGCTCGGCATGATTGGTGTTCCCACCAATACGGGAAGCTTGGCTGCTGCGTACTTAGCAATCACGGTGTCATCAAAAGACAATGATGAGAACACGAGTGCTGGCTTTGACTCAGCCAAAGTGTTAACGCAAGCAGATTGCTCTGTAGGAACCATAATATTAAATGCGCAAGGAATGAGCTTGATGGGAACGCCAGCTTTACCTGTTGCTGGGTCTGCTCCAACGCCGCCTAGTTCCTTGTTGATGTAATCAACTGCAGCTTGCGCTGCAACGCGGTACTCAGGGAAGTTAACAACTGGACCTTCGGGGACAGCAAAACCAATTTTGATCGCTTTTCCGGTGGCCTTCATTGGGTTGCTATTTCCGCATGCTATTGCACGTGCAAGGAAAGCTGCTCCAGCTCCCATTTTTTTGTCAAGCTCTGGCTTGAGTGCAGTTGCACACTTAGTATTTGCTTTGATTTGTCCGCTACCAGCTTTCGCTGAAGCAGCTGTTGATCCGAATGCAAGTGCTGCTGAAACAGCAAGTGCAATGGGAACCAACATTTTCCTCTTTTGGTTCTTCAATATTCCCCCTATAGGTTGAGCCGATTGGCCCGATTGATGTGACAACCGGCATGCCGGTGAACCAACTATAACCATTGTCACAGGGAAAAGTAAACGCAGAACGTCAACTGCTGACGTCGAAATGAAATGTGACTGTGTCGGGTTGCGAAACGCAAAAACTACCCGTCAGTACACAGGCCTTTTCAACACAAAACCCCCTCAAAAGCGCGCTTTTGAGGGGGTTTTGTTTGTGGACTACAAGTAGCTCACGGATAATATTTTTTAAGAGGCTGCTCCAACCATCGCTGTTCCTGTGACCATCAGTTCATCGCCGCGCTTCAGCCACACATTGCAGGTGCTCACGCCGTCTGTGGTGCTCAATACTTCGCCACCAGCTACCAGTACATCGTCGTCAAATACGGGGCGATGAAAGGCAACGGTGAGTCGTCGCACAGAGCCTGGGCTTGCAAATGAATGAATGGAGTTCACGATGTAACTCAAGTTGAGTGGACCTTGGTTGATGACTCGACCTTTCAAGCCCATCTCGGTAGTTGCTTCGCGGTCCCAGTGCACGCGATACGGGTCGCGCAAAATTGCTGCCATTGTTTTCATACGTTGTGCGCTCACGCCATCAACATGAAACTCAGGGAAAGTTGCGAGTGGTTTTGCAGTTGCTTCATCTGCGGTTTTTGCTTGCAGGGCTTGCTTATATCCACCACGACGGAAACGCCATGAGTTGGTAATGCGTGCTGCAAGTGTGTTGCCGTCGCGCAGTTCAATTTGAAATTTCATTGCGTCGTAGCCAACACCATTTTCATCAACATGATTTTCCCAATGAATAATTGAGCCTTGCACGTCGTACTCAATATCGATACGTAAGTTACTGAAGTACTCCCAGTCGTATCCGTCGAGACCTACTGAACCTGGGCCTTCTGCTCCGCATACTTCAAACAGTTTTGCGATGTTCACGCCTGAGCCCAAGATGGGCACATGAAAGAGCGCAACAGGGTGCACGAGCTTGTCGGGGAGCTGCGCCGATGTGGTGCAATCGGTGAGTAAGAAGTTTTCCCAATGGGCAATGGTGTATTTGCCGCCGGGGAACTTAAAGCCCTTGGGGTTAGCGAGTGCTCCTGATGGGGTAGCTGAGTCGTTCAATTCTTTTCCTCCTCTAGTGATGTGTCAAAGTTTGCCATGTCTCAAAACCTTTCCCGTACTCAGACCCCACTCGACCCTGCAGATGCCAATGTCATGGATCTCTTTCGTCTCGATGGCACCGTTGCCGTAGTAACGGGTGCTGGCCGAGGAATTGGCCGCGGTATTGCACTTGGTCTGGCAGATGCCGGTGCCGACGTCATTATTACTGCTCGCCGCGAAAATGAACTCGATGAAGTAGCGGCTCAAATTGCCAAGCGCGGACGCAAAGCAATCAAGGTGGTTGCCGACATCACTGCTGCAGAAACTATTCCTGCTCTCGTTGATGCAGCAATGAGTACTTTTGGCCGCATCGACACATGGGTAAGTAACGCTGGTACGTCAGATCACCCCGGCAACTTCTCGTTCGATGAATTTCCTGAATGGCACTGGGACAACCAGCATGCTCTGAACTTGCGCCCACACTTTGTGGCATCGCGCGCATGTTCATCAATAATGAAGCCAGGCTCATGCCTCATTGGTATTTCTTCCATTGCTGCTTTGAAAGCTGCTGTGAACTTCAGTGCTTACGGTTCAGCAAAAGCTGGTATGAACGCATTGTCGGTCACCATGGCAACAGAACTCGGACCAAAGGGAATTCGTTCCAACATCGTGTCTCCTGGAAACGTGCCAACCGAGTCGACATTCAAAATTGGTGGAATTACCGAAGAAATGTTGCCTGCCATTGCCGCACGCGTTCCCATTGGCCGCTTGGGCACACCAACCGACTGTGCTGCTGCGGTGGTATGGCTTGCTTCACCTGCAGGTTCGTGGGTAACGGGTCAGAACATCGTGGTATCGGGCGGGCAATAAAGCCCGTCTATCGCGACTTTTTTGAGTCGTGCGTGCTCTCCGTTTACTAAAGACACTGCGCTTTTGCGAACGTTGCACCACTGTGCAATGAATCGTAAAAGTTCTGCATTTGCTTGGCCTTCTACTGCCTGAGCATGAAGCCGAATACGCACGTATTCAGCAGTAATAGCTGCAATTTCTGACTTCTTTGCCCCAGGAACAACGCGAACAAATAGGTTCATTCCTGTGGCAGTGCCCTCCCACCACAGGTGAGGGTCGTTCATATGGGCTCTATTTTGCCGCGAAGGTTACTGGCAGGTGCCAGCACGTATGAAGTTCTCCATAGCCACGTGACTTCAACACGGGTTGTGCGCCGGGTGCCAGCTTCAAGTTGCTCGTTGCATCGAGAAGTGCGTGCGATGCAATTGTTGCTACATCGCGCGTGATGGCATAGAGCGATCGCGGCCGACCCACGGGAAGCGCGGGGAATTTCGATGGTGTGCCAAGTGCTGGTGTAATGCCTGCTGGCAAACCGTCGGCGCGGTATTGGCCGCGTGGTTCACGTTGCACAAGGTCTTTACGCCCAACAATGAATTGGTCGGCATCGGCGAAAATTGTTTCGTCGCGGTTTGCGCCAGCTGCGGAACATATAACCAATGCGCCTTCGGGGATGAGTAACCCAAAGCGTTCTACTTCGCGCTTCGCGAATCGCTCGCCGCTTAAGACCGGAGTGGAGTGACGCAAAGTTTCGAGGTATGCGTATTTCACTAAACGCCTCGTGTTGTTGACCATGTTGAGTTGTTCAGGATGCGTCAGCAATAAAAACCACATGTTGGCAAGTGCGCCATGAAGTGTTTCGTGATCGCCTTCGAGCAGCGTTGCAACAACGTCGTGGGCGTCAATTGCGGGTCCGTCTATTTCCAAAGTGGCAAGCGTTGACAAAACATCGTCTTGTGGGTCGGCGCGACGTGCGGCAAGCAGTGGCGTGAAGTAGCTAACGAGTTGCAGCATTGCTTGTTTGCCGGCTTCTTGGTTTGCTGTGTTCCATCTAAAACCGCGGTGCATTCGTAGGTAACGTTCGGCGAATACAGGAAGATCTGCATCGGGGATGCCCCATGTGCGACCAAGTAGCTGCAACGGAAATACGGCAGCAAATTCGGTAGCAAGGTCTGCTGTTCCGCGCTTTGCGAACGCTTCAACTATTTCGCTCGCAACAACAGGTGCGTGTTTGTCGATACCGGCAGCTTGCGCGGTGAGGAAGGGAACGTTGTTGCGTAGGTCGCGTCCAAAAGTAGCAAGACCATAAAACCAACGCTTTGAACGAGTTGCAAAGTTTGCGCTGTCTACAAGTACTGAAGTGACGTCGTTGTAGTGAGTAATCCAAAATGCATTGCCCTGCCAGTCGCGAAACGATGGCCCGTAGTTGCGAAGGCTCGCAAGAAGCGTGTAGGGGTCGTCAAGATAATCTTGCGTGCGTAATTGCCCAGGTTTAACTGGCGGCGGTGAACCAACACGTTCACGTTGGTAGACCTCGTAACTGCGGTAACCAGCTTCGTCGTCACCGGCTGCGGCTTCGTGCTCAACGGTGGGTGAGCCATAGTCAGCCGACATTTACATCGCCTCAAATTCAAGCCAGAGTTCGTTAATGGCACCCAAGCCAATGGGGGCAAGTGAAACCCCATCGATATCTTTGGCCATGCGCTCGGTGGCAATACGTACGTTTTTAATGCGCTTCGACATGATGCTTGAACCAATGCTGCCTTCTTGATGCGAGATCCATGCTCCTGGGCACAGGTGCGGCCCCACACCAAAGGCCATGTGGTTAGTGCGTCCATCTTTTTTGTAGCCCGAGCGAAGAATCTTTTCGCTGTAGAGGTCGTTGCGCAAAATGTCGAACTTCTCTGGGTCGGTAAAGATGCGCTCGTCGTGGTTGGCGGAAAAGTCGACCATATGCATGAGCGAACCAGCAGGAACCTTGACGCCTTGTAGTTCAACATCGAAGGTGTTCTGGCGTGGTTGCCCACCAATAGAAGATGAGTGTCGCAATGTCTCGTGGAATGCTGCGTCCCACAACGGGTCGTTGTTGAGAACGGCTTCCATTTGGTCGGGGTGCTGCAATAACAGGTACCACATATTCAAAATGGCACCGCGTGTGGTTTCACCGCCGCCACCAACAATGAGTGCAATGTTTGAAGTGATTTCTTCAGTGGAAAGCACGTCACCATCGACAATTGTTTTGCACAGTTCAGAAATGATGTCTGGTGCAACTTCGTTGCCTTCATCGTCAAGCAAGAAGTTCGGCTTCAACCGGCGCTCTTCAACGATGCTCTCGACAAAATCTTCAAGATCTTGGCGAGCCATGAGGCCTTTTTGCTCATAGTCGCGGCCACCAATGCCGCCCATCATGTACTTGTACCAGTAGTAAAACTTGTCGCGAGCTTCGTCGGGAAAGCCAAGTACTTGACACACCACGCGAATGGGGAACTCGTTCGCAAATGCCTTGCCGAGTTCCATTGTGTACTTGCCAGTTGCTGGGTCGTACTCGGTCATGCCCGATTCGGGGTTAAACCACTCGTCGATCATTTCATTGGCAAGTTTGCAAATTGCGCCAATGCGTTTGGTGAGCGCGGCACCTACTAGGTGACGACCATAAAGGTTACGACGTCGGCTGTGTTCAATTCCGCTGAGCTCGAGTTGCGTGTTTCCCAAAACATGGTTTGAGCTGCCTTTAGGAATGGTGTTGTAGCCAAGACCATCGAAATAGCACTCGGCGATGTCGTTATAGCGCGTGACGAAATAGCAGTTGTGTAATTTGTCGTGGTACACGGGGTAGTGGTCGCGCAAGATGCGGTAGTACGGATAAGGGTTGCGTTGGAATTCGCGTGAGTCGAAAATACGTGGGTCGAAGAGGGGAACGCCATTTGCATCGCGACCCATGTCGTAGGCAGTACCCAACGGCATGAGTGGAAAGTCAAACGTTTGGGTTGATGCGGTATCGGCATCTACCTCATATGCGGCGGCAACTGTTTTGCGGAGATCTTCAGCAAGTGACATCGGTAGTCCTTTGTGAGAAAGGTTGGTATGCCAAACCTCTTGACATAGTGCAACTATACGTCGGCTGAACAATGCTTCTTCTAGGCGGACTATGGTCGGGCTTATGAACGCATCATTAAAAGGACGCCGGGCACTCGTGACCGGGGCAGCAGATGGACTCGGAAAAGCATTCGCATTGGCATTGGCCCACGCCGGGGCCGACGTAGCAGTGTGCGATATCAACAGTTCGGTCAGTGCTGTTGCTGATGAATTAAAAGCTGCCGGCGTCAAGTCGTATAGCGCAGTTGCCGACGTTGCCAATGAGAAGCAGATTAAAAAGTTTGTAGACGATGCAGCAATAGCGTTGGGTGGTCTCGACTTGGTCATCAGCAATGCGGGCGTTGTGCGCATAACGGCACCAACAAAAGATTCATGGGAAAAAACAGTTGACGACTTCGATGCGGTCATTGGCGTGAACTATCGCGGCGTGTACCTCACTGGCCGCGCGGCAATTCCACATCTCATCAAACAAGGTGGTGACCTCATCAACATCACCACCGATCACATTCATAACTGCGGATATCCAGTCATCACCCACGACCACACCGACGATTGCAAATGGAAAGACATGCAGCGTTCGCCAGTTGGGGGCAACGGCTTCGATGTCTATGACTCATCGAAGTGGGCAATTAAAGGTCTCACCAATACATGGGCGCGCGGTCTTGCCGAACATGGCGTGCGCGTGAACTCATTTGGTATGGGTGCTACTGCTACTCCGATGTATTTAGGTTTTGTTGGCGACAAGCCAACTCCTGCTGGAACAATGATGCCGGCCGATGTGGCCGCAGTTGTTGTGGAACTCATCAATGAAGGTCCGCAGGGTCGCACGGGAGACTGCATCCAAGTATGGGCTGGTCATCCCACGTTCTTGCGACCAGTTGGTCTTGAAGGGCTCCTCACTGCACGTGACCTCGGTAGGTAGTGGTGTCGCAGAAAACATTTCCATACGAAAACTTAGAACTCATCAAGAATGCAGCAACCAAGCTCAGCCCGTGGGCGCACCTTGCAACGGTAGGCAAAGACAACAGGCCCGATGTGGTGCCTGTGCACCCGTGCTGGGAAGGCGATGTGTTGTGGGTGCTCGTTGGCAATACATCGGTGAAGTCAAAAAATATTGCCCACAACAATCACGTGGCTTTTCATTGGCAGGTAACGGAAAGCGGTGACGGAGTAGAGGTGTGGGGAACTGCCACTCTGCATTCCGATGTGGAAACGAAAAAGCGTTTATGGAGTGGCGTATTTGACTACGACCTCAATGCATTTGCACCAGGCGGGCCAGAGAATTCGCCCGACACGGGGTTTATGCGCATTGAGCCATACCGCGCCATTTACTTGCCGCAATATGGGATGGGTGGCCGCACCGAATGGCGCAAGGGATGACGAATAGGCTTTCTCAACTCAACAGATCTGTTACGGGTAAGGCAGTCATCGTCACTGGCGCAGCGAGCGGCATGGGCCGCGCGACCGCACATCTCTTTGCCGATGAAGGCGCACGAGTAGTGGTTGCCGACTTAGGTGAAGAGCGTGTGGCAAAAGTAGTTGCAGAAATCACCGCGGTGCATGGTGCGAACAACGTTGTAGGGGTGGCGGCCGACGTTACCTCTGATGCCGATCGCCGGCGAGTAGTTGACACATGCCTATCGCAATTTGGCGTGATAGATGTTCTGGTGAACAACGCGGGAATTAGCGTGAGCTCTTCGGTGTTTGCTGAAGATGATGAGTTTTTAACAGCTTGGGATAACACACTTGCGGTGAATGTAAGCGCACAAGCACATTTCATTCGACTCGTTGTTCCGCATATGCGCAGTGCAGATATTGCAGGACGCATCATCAACATTGCTTCCACCGAGGCAATAGTTGCAACACCGGGTTTAGCCGCATATACGGCAGCGAAACACGGGGTGGTGGGCCTCACGAAAAGTATGGCAACTCAACTGGGGCGTTATGGAATTACGGTCAATGCCGTGTGCCCTGGCCCTATTAACACCAACATGACTGCAGATATTCCGAAAGATGCAAAAGAAAAATATGCGCATCGCAAGGTGCCCTTGAAGCGCTACGGAGAACCAGAAGAAGTGGCACATATGACTTTGAATTTGGCGATGCCGGCTTCTTCATTTGTGAATGGTTCTGTTGTCGTTGTTGACGGCGGCATGACTATTCAGCATTAACAATGAGAAGAGTCACCCCGTATTTGTTATCTGTGTTGCTGGTCGTTGGCGTGCTGTTGTCGTCGGTGGCGGTATGGGCAAACAAGCAAGTAACAAATACCGACTACTTCGTAAAAACCGTCACACCGCTAGCGGATGACCCTGCTGTGCAGGCAGAAGTGTCTGATCGACTCACCGCGGCCATAGTTGCCGTGGTGGACATAGATGGGCGTCTTGATGCGTACTTGCCGGGACAACTTGACTTTTTAGCCGAAAAATCCAACGATGCATTTCAGAAGTTGGTGCTCGGTCAAATAGAGAAATTGGTTGACAGCGATGCGTTTCGCAAACTCTGGAGCGGCGCGGCGCGGCTAGGTCATGTTGCCATCAAGCAGGTGCTCACAGGTGACGGTGTGGCAAATACCGTTGTTGCCGGAGTGTTGAGTTTGCAGTCATTTATTCAGGCCGTCATCGATGCACTCGTTGCACGGGGTGCGACTTTTCTAGAGAAGGTTTCATTCATTGGAAGTGACTATTCCATTGAACTCATTCATCCTGAAACACTGCACAACATTCGTGGATGGGCAGGTGTTTTGGAAAAAAGTGCAACACTGTTGCCAGTGTTTGCTTTGCTCTTATCAGCACTCATCATTTATATGAGTCGCAATAAATGGCGAGGCGCAAAGTTGGTGTCGGTGGCGTGGCTGCTGGGGGCGGCATCGATAGTGGCAGCAGTGAAAATATGCGAAAATATCTACAGCAATGCTCTGAATGCGGGAAATGACACGCCGATACACGTATATCGTGCGCTTACCGACGGGCTGAGCAGAGCAGGGGTGCAACTCTTTTTTGTGGCATTGTTTTTACAGGTAGTTCTTGAAGTGAGTCACATGGTGAAAAGGAAATCGTATGAATCAATCAGATAAAGAAGATCACAAATCAAATATCAGTTTTCAGCAGGTCTGCTGGGGTCTCTTAGCAATGATCGCCGTGCTCTTTGTTGTACTCAACAGCGAAAAGACCGAAATGAACCTCATCTTTGCCAAGCCGAATTTGCCACTCTTCGTTCTTGTCATTACCTCGATGCTCATTGGGTTCTTGCTGGCAAAGCTCACCGGGCGTCGTAAAAAAGACGACTAAAGGTTTAGTGCCCGTGTCCGCGTGAGCGGCTTGCCCCTGCTAACAGGCTTGAACCCAAAATGCCGAGTGGCAAGGTTCCCCAATACGAGACGTGGGTGCCGATATTGCCGAGGAAGAGCATGAGAAGCCACGTTGCGGGGAATGTGGCGACGAGAAAGACAACGGTGAGTGCAAGAAATTTCTTGATCATTTTTGTACTTTAGCCAAGGTTTCTGCGCCTCTCGGGCCACTTGACGCATGCGTTACCCTGTCCATATGGAGCAATCACTGCCAGACCCCAATGTTGCCTTCGGCGATCATCGTTGCCCAGGCCCGAGCTATCGCGACCTCGTGTTGCGCGATGAAACCGGTGTTCCCGCGCAGATGCTGGAAAGTGAATACCGCTACCGCGGCAGTGAGCCCATTGGCTACCACCGCTACACCTCGAAAGAATTTGCGGAACTCGAATTCGAAAAGGTTTTCATGCGTGCATGGCAATGGGCCTGCCGCGAAGAACACATTCCCAACGAAGGTGACTACCACGTATACGACGTTGGTCAACGTTCCATCATTCTCGTGCGTGACCCGCAAGGAAAAATTCGTGCATTCAATAACTTCTGTTTGCATCGCGGAACTCAGCTCAAACCATCGGGCGACCAAGGCAATGCAAACCGCTTTACGTGCCCGTACCACGGGTGGGCGTGGTCGACAACAGGAAAAATTGCTTCGTTGCCTTGCCGGTGGGACTTCCCGCACTTGTCTGACGACGACCTCGAGATGCCTGAAATTCAAGTCGACACTTGGGGCGGATTCGTATTTGTGAACTTCGATCCAACGGCTGGCCCGCTACGCGATTACCTCGGTGTCTTGCCTGAACATTTTCAAGGTGCTTGGGATCTCTCGAAGCGCTATGTGGAACTACACATCAAAAAGCGTTTGCCGTGCAACTGGAAAGCAGGCATGGCTGCATTCCTCGAGGCATACCACGTGTACAAAACGCATCCACAAGGTCTGCGTGCTACAGGCGATGCCAACGCGCAATACGACGTATTTGGCGAACATATTTCGCGCTTCATGCACACATCCGGAACGCAGAGTCCGCATATTGCCAACCAACAAACAGAACAGGAAATTTTAGATTTCTTGTTGGGTCGCAAATTCAGCCCAGGCATGGAAACGCCAAAAATTCCTGAAGGCAAAACCGCACGCGACGTATACGCACAACTCTCCAAGGTGCAGCTAGGCGAGAAGTACGGAGCCGATTATTCCGACTTCAAGGTCGCCGACACCGTTGACTCCATTGAATATTTCGTCTTCCCGAACGGGTTCTTTTTCCCAGGAGCTCGAATTCCACTCACGTACCGGTTCTTACCAAACCCCGATAATCCTGATGAGTGCACATTCGATTTATTGTTCTTGCGCCCACATCCTGCAGACGGAAATATTCCTGCACCTGCAAAAGTGTGTCATCTTGACTTTAAAGACAGCTATGCCAGTGCACCGGGTATGGATCCTGGCCTTGGCGGAGTATTCGACCAAGACACCGACAACCTTGCCGCGCAAACACGTGGGTTTAAGGGAAGCATGCGCACGGCGGAAACACTTGGCAACTACCAAGAAATTCGCACGCGTCACCTGCACGAAACCATCGACAAATACATGGCGCGGCCTTAACGCAAATGACCGTGTTCCCTCGTTGGACACATGTTGCTCTACCGGTCCAAGACCTCGAGCGTTCACTTGCGTGGTATGAGCGCTACACCCCATTGCGACTTCTAGATGAACGCCATGAAGATGGTGCAGATGTTGCATGGCTATCTCATCCGGAAGCCGCTGAGTATCCCTTTGTATTGGTTTTAGCGAGTTTGCCTGAGCACCGCAGTGCATCTCAGCCACAACTGCGCCCATTTGGTCATCTAGGAATTCAATTAGCCACGCGAGATGAAGTTGACATCATCGCGCAGCGGGCGCGGCTCGAGGGCTGTTTGGTGTGGGAAGCGGAAGACAACCCGGCGCCCGTGGGCTATCTGTGCGCGGTGAGCGACCCCGATGGCAATGTGATTGAGTTCAGTTTTGGGCAAGTGGTGTATGAAGTTGCTCACGCCAAATGGGGAAACGGCTCAATTTCCTAGAGCGTTGCCCATTGTTGGCAGAGATCCTTTACTCTTTTCTTACCTACCTGCGACATCATGGCGCAGGTACAACGTAAAGGCCAGCACAAATGACCCTCACCCCTCCAAACTCTCCAGAATTCCCCGGCGAAGAGCCGCGCTCGCGTACATGGCGCGATATTCCACCTGCTCCACCATTGGGTTCCCCATTGCCACCGCCATCACACATCAGCGGTGCGGGGGTGCACGAGCCTGCCCCGACACAGAAGTCGCGCAAAAAGCTTGTGGGCATTATCGCCGGGGCAGTGTTTCTCATTGGTGCCGTTGCTGTTGTCGCATCACAAGGGGGAAGTGACTCCACCGATGCTGATGAAGTGACGTCAACAACCACCGAAGTAAGTAAGAGTGCTTCAACTGTTCCAAATTCAACCGTTGCGCCGGGTAATACATCTCCTTCCGTGGGTGCTGCGGGTTCGCCGCAAGCAATTGCGCAAGCAGTTGGACCAGCAGTTGTGCAAATTGATGACAACGGCAGCATTGGCAGTGGCGTGATCTACAACAAGAGTGGCCTCATTCTTACCGCCCATCACGTAGTTGCAAATTCATCAACGGTCACCGTGGTTTTTGCTGACGGAACAAAAGTCGAAGGGCGAGTAGTGGGGCGTCAGCCAGCACGCGACCTTGCCATTGTGGCAGTAACTTCTGAAAAGGAATTGACTGCCGCACAGTTAGCCGACACATCCAATTTGGCAATTGGCCAACCAGTTGTTGCACTGGGTAGTCCATTTGGATACCAGGCTTCAGTTACTTCAGGCATCATCAGCGGCTTGAACCGCCAGCTGAAACTCACGAATCTCACGCTCACTGGCCTCATTCAAACTGACGCGGCTATTAACCCTGGTAACTCAGGTGGCCCACTGATTGATGCATCAAACAAGGTCATCGGAATTAACACTGCAATTGCAACTGCATCGGGCGGAAGCAACGGTGTGGGGTTTGCTGTGCCAGTCAATGATGCGAAAGAGTTACAAGAAAAAGTAGAAGCAGCAGGCGGTGCAAAAGCGCCCACCATTGATGCGCCAGAATCTAGTTCTTCAGAAATCCCTGGCTTCGATTTCCAGATGCCCGACTCACTCAACGATTTATTCGGTGATTTATTCAAACAATTTAATGATCCGGGAACCGATGGAGGAACGGGGAATAATGGCGGAACAACGCAGGAAAACACGGGTTTTTTAGAGGTGAATCCATTGCCCTCAGGCTGGTCGAAAATGGGTGATTCTTCATTTTTGAATACTGCACCAACTGGAGAAGAGGGCGTGCACAGCATCACGCTCATTGGGCCAAGTGGGCAAGTGAATGTTTCCGGAACCAAAGGCTCACGCAGCTCTCAAGTTGCCGAGCAATACAAAGGCAATGGAATCATACGCAAGATAGGTAAAGACATCACTGTTGTCGTTGAGGGTTTTGGTGATGTGTCGAGTAAAGACTTAAAGACCATTGCCGATGCCGTGAAAGAAAAGAAGTAAACACGTGAGCGATCAACTTAATGTTCTAAAAAATGAATTGTCACACCATGTAGTGGGTCAAGAGCGAGTCATTGAACGACTCATCGTGTCGTTGCTTGCTAACGGTCATTGTCTTTTAGAAGGTGTTCCGGGTGTCGGAAAAACCATGATGACCTCTACCTTGGCGCAAATGGTGGGTGGAACCTTCTCGCGTATTCAGTTCACGCCAGACCTTTTGCCCTCCGACATTGTGGGCACACGTATTTATCGGGCATCGAAAGAATCTTTCGATATTGAACTCGGTCCTATATTCGCCAACTTTGTATTGGCCGATGAAATCAACCGAGCACCAGCAAAAGTGCAGTCAGCTTTGCTCGAAGTAATGGCAGAACGCCAAGTAACTATTGGTGGTGTCAGTACAAAACTTGCGTTGCCATTCATGGTGCTTGCAACACAGAACCCCATTGAGCAAGAGGGCGTGTATTTGCTTCCTGAAGCACAGCGTGACCGCTTCCTCATGCGCGTTCCTGTTGATTACCCAACGCTTGCTGAAGAGCATGAAATTGCGCGACGGAGTTCCATGCCAGCGCGCGCACCGCAACAAGTGCTGTCGATCGATGAATTGGTGTCGTTGCAATTACAAGCAAATGCGCTACCGGTTCCCGATGCGGTGCAAGATTATGCAGTGCGTTTGGTGATGGCCACACGTAATCCACGCGAATTTGGGTTTGACTCACTCGATGGTTGGCTGTCTTTCGGGGCAAGTCCTCGTGCAACAATCGGCTTACTTGCTGCCGGCCGCGGTTTGGCATTAATGCGCAAACACAGTGTGGTGCAGGTGCAAGACATTTACGACATCGCTTACGACGTGCTCAATCATCGTCTTGTGTTGTCGTGGGATGCAGTAACGCGTGGAGCATCGGTAGACGAATTCATTGTTGCGTTGCTCGAGCGAGTGCTCGCACCTGTGGGTTGGTGACATGGCGCTTTCTGCCCCACCTCGGTTGCCGCCCTCACTTCTTCCAGTTAGCCGAAGAATCTCGGGGCTTTTGCATGGCGACTATTCGGGTCTTTTGCATCGTGCCGGTTCTGAAATTGGTGACACACGTCGGTATATGGAAGGCGATGACGTGCGCCGTATTGATTGGCCTGCAACTGCTCGCACCAATGAAACACAAGTACACGACACCATCGCCGACCACGAATTGGAAGCTTGGCTTGTAGTCGACACTTCAGCCAGCATGAATTTTGGTACAGGAAAAATAACAAAAGCACAGATGGCTAGTGATGTAGCAGGTGCATTTGGCTATCTCATTTCCCACACAGGAAATCGCCTGGGTTGTGTTACTACTGCGCGTTCTGCTGAATCACTCATGCCGCGAAGTGGTACACATCAACTGGCCCAGGTGTTGGGAAAACTGGCAAAGAACAATGACGATGCTGGAACCTTGGCGCAAGCACTAGAAAAATGTTTGTCGGCAAGCACGCGACGTGGTCTTGTAGTTGTGGTCTCTGATTTCTTTGATGAGTCACCTTGGCAAAATGCGATGTCGCAACTTGCGCAAAAACACGATGTCATCGCAGTCGCAGTTTCCGACCGCCGTGAACATGAGTTTCAAGATGTTGGAATTGTTGAGTTTCGCGATGTGGAATCGGGAAAAACACTCCGCATCGATACCTCACAAACAGGGTGGCGAGATAATTTCGCTACCTCCGCGCAGCAGCGTCATCAAAAAATCGCCAACGACATTCGCCTGGCGCGTGCCGACGGTTTGTCGCTATGTGCCGATGAAGATTGGGTCGCACAACTTGCTACTTTCTTACGCACACGAAAGCGCCGATTAGCAATGGGGCATCGTCGATGATTGCGCTCTATTTGCTTGAGCCTTGGAGACTTTTGCTCCTGGTCGTTCCTGGGTTGCTCCTTGTGTTCATCTACCTGTCAGGCAAGAAACGATCTGAATCTGCGGTTTCGTTCAGTGCGCTCGGCATGTTGGAGGGCTTGGTTGAAAAGCCACGGAGGTGGAAAAGCAGTACACCAGTAGGGCTTGTTGTGGTGGCGCTCGTCCTTGGCGTGTTCGGTTTTGCTCGTCCGGCAACTAATGGTGTTGATGCCGGTAGTAAAGCGGTAGTGGTGTTGGCCATCGACGTGTCGTTGTCGATGAGCGCCATAGACGTAGAGCCATCACGTATTGAAGTGGCAAAAGATGCAGCACTTCGCTTTGTGGCAAAAGCACCAAGCAACACACTCATTGGTGTTGTGGCTTTCGACAGCAATGCACGGCAAATCATTGCTGCGACCGACAACAAAGCAGCGATTTCGCGAGTAGTGACTGCGCTTCAGCCCGGAACGGGTACAGCAATTGGTGAAGCCATTTATGCGGCGCTCGACACCATTTCATCGGCCGTCGACCCAAGCGGTGGCACTAAAAATGCGGGCACTATTATTTTGTTGTCAGATGGAACCACAACAACAGGTCGCCCCGACACAGAAGCAGCTGCTGAAGCCCAATCGCTCGGCGTCAAAATCAATACCATTGCATTTGGTACGCAAGATGGAACGGTGACAACTCCCGATGGCCAGGTGGTGCCGGTACCGCCCGATGAACAAGCACTCAGCAACATTGCCGATGTTGCTCGTGGCAAGTCGTTTACTGCAGCAACTGCGAAAGACCTGCAGGCAATTTACGATTCGCTCAGCGAAGCCGTTGTGCGCAAAACAAATGTGCACGAACACGGCGATGTTCTCACCATGCTCAGCTTGTTGGCGATGTTTGCCGCATCTGTTTTGTCGTTGCGATGGTTCCGCCGCATTATTTGAGCACTAATCTTCAGTAATGAGCATCACTGAATTTCTTGACAGTGTCGAGATAGCTCATTTCACATCTGCAGAAGAGTTCTGGGAACGCCTTCACGGGCTACCCAATAAAGATATTGCAGTCATTGCGAGAACTATTTTTGAAGAGCGTCAGTCTGGTCGGGTGAACCCGGTGCACTCGGCATTCTTTTTTGAATCGCTGGAAAATAGTCAGTTCTTCCACAGTGTGGTATCGCCCTACCTCAATGTTTTATTGCAAGAACTAGATGCAATTGATCTTCCACCTGGTGACATTTTGGAATTGGGAAGTGGTGCTGGCGTTGTCGCGTGCTTCTTGGCACAGAAGTATCCAGAAAAAAAAGTTGTAGGAATTGACCTTCTTCCCGCTGTCGTGGCGACGGCACAAAAACTCGCACAGTTGCTGGGACTTTCCAATGTTGAATTCCATCAGCAAGAAATTGCGGGTCTCCGGTTAGGGAAAACGTTTGGTTGCGTTCTTTCGGTTGCGCTTCGCGAAGAGATGTCATCAGGTCGGCAGGGGTCGTTTGGTTATTTTTCGGCTATCTCTGAACTTCCGAATGCAATCGTTGCATCTGCGTCACCACTGTCGCAGTGTGTTGCGCAGCATCTGGCAGATGGTGGGTTATATGTATCACTTGAGCGGTGCCACGATGTCGCGTCTATTGCTACATGGGTAGGCGAGATGCAATCAGTGGGTATTGCCCCAATGCTTGAGAACAGCACGATGCTCATGTTCACTGGCGTGCTTACGGGGGCAGAAAAGATGCCGCTGTTGTTATCTACTCATGCCGATACCAGGGTTGATGCAGAGTCATTACTGCAGTGGCGGATGAATGGAAGTAATGAGATGCAAAGCGATGAACTCGCCATTGAATCTCGCATTTATTCACAACGGGCTTGGCGAGTGGTGAAGGCAACCGAATTTGGCATTCGTGACGAATTGGGCGATGCCGCAGCACGCGTCTACTTATTAGAGTGCGACCGCGAAGGGCTCGTGTATTTCACAACAAATCGCGGGGCGCGCGAAATCATTTTTGAAACATCTTTTGGTGGTGCACAAATATTGACCAATAAGTTTGAACACTTGCTGGGTGAACTCACCTACAACCCGAGTGTTGTAGACGTGCGCAGTATTACTTCGTTGTAACGCGGTTGTCGGGTGGAATAACCACCACAGGAACCGTGGCATGTCGAGTGACGTAGTCGGCAACTGAACCCAGCAAAATGCCAGCGATCCCACTATGACCGCGTGCCCCAATGACCAGCATGTCAATGTTTGGAATATTTAAAGTGTCGCGAGCATCGCCTTCAATGAGGTCACGCTTCAACATCACCTCGTGTTCTTTGGCCAATGGAACGAAGCGAACGAACTCTGCTTCCAGCAACTCGGTGGCAGCAGTGTCGTCAATGGTGAATGCCGTCGCAAGTTCCGTGCCATATACATAGGGGTGCCAAACATGAACCAAAATAACGGTGTCGCTTTGGCGAGCATGTTCAATTGCCCATTTCACCGCTGCATGAGAGTTTTCTGAGCCGTCTATTCCTACTGCAATGCGTTGTTTTGGGTGCTTCGACATAAGGGAAGGGTATGACAGCCCATCTCGTTATACGAGAGGAAAAAGTACCTATTTTGTTGAATCGGTATCGGCCAAAATAGGGGTGAGGGTGAGCTCTGGTTCGTCGGCTTCTAGGCGCTGCAGGCGATATTTGTTTTCGAAAAGTGCAACGAGAGCATTGTCGCCCCGCTTCAAAATGCGAATGCCGCCAATGCGACGCAAACGGTCGACGCTCTTCTCATCAGTGATGCGTATGGCCTGGTAAACAGCGGGGTTGACTTCAACAGGTGAATTGAATTCACTAGCGAGTCGGTAAGCAAATACTTCGATTTGCAGTGCGCCAACAGCAGCCAA
>CAFBQU010000013.1_pt1 | contig 33925 bp, 31 predicted proteins | sample 7270051 | NCBI WGS metagenome assembly CAFBQU01 (sample SAMEA6814184, study PRJEB35770) | uncultured Acidimicrobiaceae bacterium | biome: Freshwater; feature: Freshwater reservoir; material: water | place: Czech Republic | collected 2016-11-09 | depth 30m m
ATACGACTGGTCTTTGTAGAAGCCCTTGGCTAAGCGCTTGAAGAAAATGAAAATGACGATGGTCCACAGGAATATAGAGCCACCCGTTTTCATGACGGCACCGGCTAATTGCTGGTCGGTTTCCACCGACAAACCCCAAACGCGAATAGGGATGTTGTAGTGCTTATAGACCGAGTCTTCAGCAAAGGTGAGCCACGCTGCTGGCACGGTGGGCACCACCGACATGAGAAACAGATAAATAGTTTTTCCGGCATAGCCAATATGAAACTCTTTTGCAGGACTACAAATGGGCGACCACATACAAAGAGCTGTGGTGACCACCAGAACATGCATGGCGTAGTGCAGCGGGCTATTTTCCGCACTTCGGTTGACCAAACCCGGAATGTGGGTGACCATGACCACCACGTTGAAAAGCAAACCCGCAACGATGGGCTTGCTTAGCCGCTTCACAAATCTGTAGGCCTTACCCTCGCCAATGACCGCACGAAAGAGCCACTCAGGAATGGCAAGGAGAACAAGGGGTGGCACAAAATAGGCCAACACCATGTGTTGGAACATGTGCACTGAATATAAATATTCTTCACTGATGTCGTGCATCGGCCAATCGGTCGCAAACCACAAGAGCCCGATTGCAGCAATAAATGCAGTCAAGTTCTTACGGGTAAGTACATGCTCGCCCACCCCAGCTTGTGGGCCAATGACTTTCACTGCATACGTATAGGCGCCAATGAGAAACGCTACGAGCAACCAAATTTCAGGGTGCGCTTGAAAGCGCCACGGATCTAGGAGCAGGTTGGCGGCTTCGGCAATCATGACGCCTCGGCTGTACTAGTTATGCCGCGAAGAACTTGAAACTTGCAAGGGCGATGACGTACACCATGACCGCAAGGAAAAGCCCCGCATAAAAACAGAAGCTAAATAGTTTGTTGTCGAACTTCAAATGCATGAAGTATGAGACCACAACAAAAAACTTGACCACCATCAAAACAAGCAACACTGGCAAAAAGAGTGAGCCAAAGTCGACGTAGTACGTAGAAACTTCAAGACCAGTCATAGCAGCCAAAATGATTGCAATGCGGATGTAACCCGCATTGCTCATGCCGTGCTGCGCATGATCATCATGTGAGTGATCGTGTTCTGCGTGAGTTTCTGTTGCAACTGTCATAGTGGAACCTTCGTTTGAGGGTGCGAGTTATGCCGGGATGAGATAGACGAGCGTGAAGATGACAATCCAGATCACGTCGACAAAGTGCCAATACAAACCAATGAGTTCTACAACTTCTGCTTTGTCGCCAGGGACTGTGCTGCGCTTGATGATGCCCACGAGTGACATCAGCATGATGATTCCCACTGTTACGTGCACTCCGTGGAAACCGGTGAGCGTGTAAAAGCTTGAACCAAAGAGGCTGGTGGTGAAACCTAAGCCCTCGTTGTACATCGCTGTGAATTCGTATACCTGACCACCAACGAATGTTGCACCAAGAAGTGCGGTGACGGTGAGCCACAAGGTGGTGCCGCGGTCATCACGATTTTGCGCTGCAGAAACTGCAAGCACCATGGTGAGTGAACTCATGAGCAGAATGAAACTGCTCACCGAGGTGAACGGAATATCGAATACGTTGCCGGGGCGTGGCCCGATAGATACACGACCGCGATACAACATGTATGTGCTGATGAGGCCACCAAACAACAAGCACTCTGAGCCCAAGAAGAGCCACATTGCAACCTTGTTGTTTGACAAACCCGTTGAAGTGGTGTGTCCGTGTGTGCCGTGATCGGCTTCGTGAACTGCTACGTCAGACAAGTGGAGCCAACTCCTTCGTGCTGTCTCCCGATGCGGGAGGATCGAAATCGGTTTCAGGTGCAGTTGATGGCTCAAGGGCCCAACCGAACATTGCCAATACCAAGAAAATGCCGCCAACGATGGCTACTGGTATTGAGTAGATGACACCAATGGTGATGATGGGCAAAGTTGATGCGAGAACAATTGGCCAATACGAAGGTGATGGCATGTGGATGTGCTTGTCGGCGTGTGCCTCTTGATCGGCAAGAATTTCTTCAGCAGTAGCGATTTGCTTGTACTCATGCGTCACCGGGTCTTGCTCATACTTGCGATGGAAGAACTCATCGAGGTGATGCACGGTTGGAATGACATCGAAGTTGTGTTCCTTCGGTGGGCTGCTTGTCATCCACTCCAATGTACGTGCATCCCATGGGTCGAGCGGAGCGCGTTCTTTACTGCGGGCCGTTTTGATGACGTTGATGATGAAGAGCAAAATGCCCAACGACAAGACGAGCGAACCAATTGAAGCAATGCGGTTCCAGAACGCAAGGTTGAAGAATCCTTCACCAGCTCGCGCTTCGGTCCATTGGTACATACGACGCGGTTGACCTTGGAGACCCAAAATGTGCATCGGGCCAAAGGTCATGTTCATACCGATGACCATGAGCCAGAAGTTGGCCTTGCCCAATTTTTCATTGAGGGTCTTGCCAAACATTTTTGGCCACCAGTAGTAGAAACCAGAGAAGAGTCCGAACACTGCTCCACCAAATAGCACGTAGTGGAAGTGAGCAACGATGTAGTACGTATCGGTCTGTTGTGTGTCAGATGGTGCTACTGAGTGCGTAACACCCGACAATCCGCCAATGGTGAAAAGAACAATGAGACCTACCGCGAAATGCATTGCTGCAGTGAAACGCAACTTGCCGCCCCACAAAGTGAGAGTCCAGTTCACGATTTTTACACCCGTAGGAATAGCAATAGCCATAGTGGAAATGGAGAACACCGCCACCGATACGGGCCCGAGTCCGGAAGCAAACATGTGGTGAGCCCATACGCCCCAACCAACGAAACCGATTGCTGCACCAGAGAACACCACGAATGGATATCCGAAGAGTGGCTTCTTCGCGAACACAGGAAGCACTTCAGAGATGATGCCGAAGCTCGGCAGAATGAGGATGTACACCTCGGGGTGTCCGAAGATCCAGAACAAGTGCTGCCAAAGAAGTGGGTCGGCACCTGCTGATACATCGAAGAACGTTGCTCCGAAGTTGCGTTGGAAACTTAAGAGGAAAAGCGCCACGGTAATAACTGGCACTGCGAACAACAAGAGGAATTGCACAACCAGCTGGAGCCAGGTGAATACTGGCATCTTCATAAGGCTCATTCCCGGAGCGCGCATGTTCAATACCGTCACGATGAGGTTGATTGCACCAGTTAACGAGGCAATACCTGCAATTTGTAGACCCAGTGACCAGAAGTCAACACCATGGGATGGTGAGAAAATGGGGCCAGAGTTCGGTGCGTACATGAACCAGCCACCATCGGCAGCGCCGCCAAAGAACCACGACAAGTTAATGAAAATACCGCCACCCAGAATGCACCAGAAACCAAATGCATTCATTCGCGGGAAGGCAACGTCACGAGCACCAATTTGCAGAGGAATGAAATAGTTTGCAAAGGCCGCGGCCATGGGCATCACGAAAAGGAACACCATGGTGGTGGCATGCATGGTGAACATTTGGTTGTACACACTCGCGCTCAACACCTTGCCCTCTGGTGCAGCAAGTTGAAGACGAATAAGAACAGCTTCAATTCCACCTAAGACGAAAAAGAACATCGCCATGACGCCATACATAATGCCGAGCTTTTTGTGGTCGACCGTAAAGAGCCAAGACTTCCACCCTGTTGTTGACACAGGACGCTTGAAGCCTCCTTGTGCACGCGTAGGTGTAGCAGGTGGTGCGAGTTCCACACCTCCGGCTGTAGTTGGTCGTTCAATTATTGCCATGTCAGCGTGCTCCGATCACTTCAGTGTGGAGAGGTAAGCCACAAGTTTGTCGATGTCGTCCTCTGTGAGTCCGAGATTCGGCATACCGCGGTATTTACCATTGGTGGGTGTGAGTTTTGTTGGGTCTGCATACATCGGCTTCATTGCCGGTGCATTGCGTAACCAACGTCGTAGATCTGTTTGATTGAGGCATTCTTCGCTCACACCAGCAAGATATTTCTTGCCGACTGTTTCGCTACTTGCACCCCAAACGTCTGCGCGGCATTTCTGCGAAAGAAGATCCCAAGAAGCGCCTGCAAAAGTGTTGCGCGACATGAGGTGCGTGAGGTTTGGTGCGGCACCTGACCATACGTTTTCATCTGGTGCAGCAATTGCTGGTGTGCCGTCGGCCTTTTTCAGCCCGTTCACTTGGTGACAACGTACGCACTGGTTGAGGAAGACCGCTTCGCCTTCTTTCGCAAGAGTATTTTCTGCAGGAGACTTCGCATCGGTGAGTTGATTTGCCACCCAAGCAGCGAAATCTTCTTTGCTCAACGCCACTGTTTCCATGCGCATGTTTGCATGCGACAGACCACAGAACTCTGTGCACTGACCGGCATAAATACCTGGCTCGTCGGCATCGATACGCAACGTATGCACACGACCCGGCACCGCATCACGCTTACCGTTTAATGCAGGAATCCAGTATGAGTGAATAACGTCGCGGCTTGTTTCGCGAAGAAGCACCTTCGTACCGACGGGAATGATCATTTGACCCGAAGTAATGATGGGTTTGTCGATACCAAGTTCTGGTTGTGCGGGGTAGTCATATTCCCACCACCACTGCTGGCCGGTGACATTGACCACCATTTGTGTGTCGCTGGTCTTTGACAAGTCGAACACTGTGCGGAAAGTGAAGACGCCCACGCCGGCCAAAATGAGAGCCGGCAAAATGGTCATGCCAATTTCAAGAGCTGGCTTACCGTGAGTTTGTTCTGGCATTGCTTGGCCGCGGTCGCGGAACTTGATAATGCAATACACCACGACACAAGTAACAATGACGCCGATGACTCCTGCAATAGCAAATACAGGCTGTTGCAGATCGTCAATGGTTTTTGCGTTAGTGCCCTTTGGCTGCCAGGTGTCTTGCGGTGCATCTTTCGCACAACCTGCAAGAAATGCAGTTGCAGCGAGTCCACTCACGCCAGCAGCAATACGACGAATTTTTGTGCTCATGATTAAGGCACCATTATTTCTATTGATTGACCTTCAAGGCCAGGAACAGTCAGGGTGTACGGCTTGTCAGACGCCATTGATGGCTTGGCAATTTTAAATGTGAGCGCTTGCTCATGGTCTTTGCCAATCATTTGTGTGCAGTCAAGAACTTCTTCCACAACGCCATCTTGCACTGCTTTTGTTCCGAGGAACGCAGTGAGCCGCGCTTCTTCATTATCTTTATTGCGGAAAATGATGGTGGCGCTGTTTGAGCGCGGGAAAGTGATGGTTTGCGTCACCTTGTCGAGGCCAAGTTCACGAGCCGTCAGTTTGCCGTCGCGCAACTCAACAGTCGCTACTGGGTTGGAGCGCAATGAGATGGTGCCCTCTGACAAATGATCGAAGTGTTCATCCACCTCTTCACCACATTCTTTGTGGCTGAAGTGATCTTCTTCGTTTGCTACTACTAAGTCGGTGCGCTTGCCATTAGTTGCAGCAGCGATGCCGCTGGCTGCGACACCCACAGCACTAACAACACAGATACCAACGACCAAAGTCTTCTTGAGATTTGGCTTCAGAGCAAAAATGGAACCAACGAACAAAACGACGGCTCCGGCAATGATGAAAATAATTGCGCCTGCGTCTCGCGAGACCGCCAACATCACACGTGAGAAGGACAAAATGACGATGCCTAATCCAACGAGCGCCAACACGGGAAATTCAATGGGATGCAACATGCGTCCACGAAGTGATGCGTTGTACACCTTGTCGCTTGATGCGCCTTCGCTCCACGATTGGATAAGCCATTCCACACCTGCTGCTAAAAGCGCAATGAGACCAAGGAAGAAAACAATGGGATGTGTAATGAGACCCGCTACGACACCAACAAAACCAACAGTGGCGATGAGCGGCCACAAACTTGCCGTGAGTTGTTCTGCGCTTGCAGGTGCATCGGCGGCGCCAACAGCAACTTCACCATCGCGGTTGAAAAGCGACAAACCAGCAAGAAGTGCTGTTGCGGCGGCAATAGACAACAATGCAACAGCGCCACCTACAGAGTTGTCGACGAGCGCAACATAAATGACACAGACAGCAATAGAGAACCCTGTGAGTCCGAGGAAAAGTTTTGAACCAGGCGTAAACATCGTCAACCTATTTCTGCACGAAGACTACGAACCACACTGCGGCATACGCTGCAGCGAGGAAATACCAATACAACGCATGTGCATTTAGAAGATCGGTGTTCGTTGCGCGACCACCAATGCTTTTAAAGAGAGATGCAACCGTGAACACAAGACCAGACACAATGAGCACAGTAAGCGTGCCGACAATTGCGTAGAACATTGATTCGTACGCACCCGATGCAACGCCCACATTGAACTGCACGAAAATGGCAGCTTGAGCATTGAGAATGGCGATACCGAAAAGAAGTGTGAGACCAAGTGCTGCAACAACGTGCTTCGAGTCGCCACGACGAGCGGCATACGCAGCCCACTGCACCATGATGCACATCACCACGAATGACAAGATGCCGACGTTGGTGACCACTTCAGGCATTGCAAGATCGGCAGGTAGCCAATCTTTGATTTGATACAAGCCATCAGAAGAGAGTCGCGTTGGAGCTGCTGCACGGAAACGCAACCACACCGACAACATGCCGCCAATGAGCATTGCTCCGGCAGCTACTGCGACGCCGGTGCTGACCATGAGCTGGCGACGAGGTGCGGGGCGTGGCCCAGCGGGAAGTGCGTAGGTCATTTCTGTCCTCCTGCAGGCTTGATATCGAGAAGTGGTTCTGCACTTGCAACAGTTGGTGTTGATACAAAGTTGTTCGATGGTGCTGGTGATGCCACCGACCACTCAAGGCTTTGCGCATCCCATGGGTCGTCGCCTGCTGCTTCACCCGAAGTGAAAGCACGCAACGCAGTGAGAACAAAAAGAAGTACTGCCACTGCAACGAGTGCGTGGCCAGCGGCCGAAGCCGTATTCCATAATTCTTGTGGTCCGCTGTACGAGAAATCGTTCGCAACGCCAGCTGGCTGATTCGCGAAGCCGGCGATGTACATCGGCAATGCTGCAAGCACTGTTCCTAAAAAGGCAAGGCCACTGATGCCGAGCACAGCTGATGACGGTAAAACGCGGCCCCAAAGTTTTGGACCCCAATAGGAAATTGCTGCGAGCCCAATGAGCAACGCGCCATAACCCACGTAAATGAATTCGCCTTCTTCAAAAACTGTTCCGACAAGTTGTGCTGGGCCAAAGAGTGAAACAAGATGCCCCACCATGCCGGTGAGGATCATGCCAAGACCAAGAAGTGCTGGTGCCATTGCAGGAACCAAACGTGGCTTGCCTTGTGCAATACCCAGCAACGAAACACCCAACACCACAAGCACACCAAGAAGTGGCAAGGCGTTGAAGATGAGGAACGGAACGAGTTCTTTAACTTTGTCGCTGGCACTGGTGTTGGTCCAGGTCACTGCATGTTGAATTTGTGTTGCGCCACCGAGTGCGGCAACAGAAACAATGGCGATACCGGTGAGCAAAACGGGACGCAATACTTGGCGCTTGCCACTGACCACCGCAGCAATTTCTGCAAGAACTCCGGCACCCATTGCAACATAAACGTAGGTCTGTGGTTGTGTCAGTGACCAACCCATCCAATCAGAAATTCCTTTGTTGCCACCGAAAACGACGCGCGCGTAATGATGATCAACATAGAGATACACAAGCGTTCCGAGTAGCACTGGCAATGTCAGCACTAATGCAACTCCACCGGTGAGTGCAGACCATGATGTCATGGGTACGCGAAGAAGTGACATACCAGGGGCACGACTGGTGAGCACCGTTGTCACAACAGAAACTGCAGCTGCAAGTGCACCAATGACGGCAATACCGATACCAAGCAAAAATAAGTCGACCATTTTGGCGTTTCCGCCACCAGGGCCACCATTTGCAATGGTGGAACCAACTGCTAGCCCAAGACCAGCAAGCCACATCCAGAAACCGAACATTGCGCTACGTGCGAAGGCAATCGTTTTTGCACCAACTTGGAGTGGAACAACAGCAATAGCAACGCCGAGAAGTAGCGGCAACATCACACCGAAGGAAATCCCTATTCGGTAGAGAGAGAAAATTTGCGTGACAGAGTCTTTATCTAAAATTGAATAGCCCGTTGCGGTGATGCGCTCAACGCCAACAACTGCGCCAAGTGCCGCTGCTGCAATTGCAATGAGCAATGCGCAACCAATGAAGAGGCGGCCAATACGTTTGTGGTCGGTCGTGGTAGCCCAAGCAGCGACGCCCACTAAAAAAGCGCCAAGGGCACTGTCGCTAGAAGTGGCGTGCACCTGAGTACCAGATGCATGCGTTTCGATCGTGGTCATGGAGGGCTTTCTTTCTCGGAAATGACGTTACGAGATTACCTACCTGCGAGAGTCAGGAGGTAAATCAAGAGTCTTTGTGGGTTTGTGATTTCACAGCGGGCAAAACCTGCTGCACCTCAACTGTAGGCGACGCGCCCTAGGAGACCCCATATTTCACGAGCACGTCGACGGTGATAGCTCCAAAAAGAAGTGAGATGTAGGAAATGGAGTAGGAAAATACGCGCATCGAGACCGCCTCGGTGGGGGTCCGCCACAAAAATCCGATACCGAGGAGGAAAAGGACCCCTAAAACAGCTGCCGAGACCCCATAAATGGCCCCTAAATCGCCCACTGGCACCAAAACAAGGCTTGCCACGACCAATGCCACCGTGTACCGCAACATCGCCCGCAGGGTCTGTTTCATGGGAACCACGGTGGGCAACATGGGTACTTGGGCCGCTTTGTAGTCATCGGAGTGGCGAATGGCCAACGCCCAAAAATGGGGGGGAGTCCAGAGGAAAATGAGCAAAAAGAGCAAAAAAGCGGCCCAAGAGACCTGATTGGTGACCGCCGACCAGCCCACGAGCACCGGAACCGCCCCGGCGGCGCCCCCAATCACGATATTTTGGCGGCTCGTGCGCTTCAGCCACACGGAATAAATGACCACGTAGAACATGGTGGCCGAGAAGGTGAGTAGGGCCGACAAGAGGTTGGCGCTCACCCACAAGATGGCAAAAGCCACAATTTCCAAGATCCAGGCAAAAATGACGGCATTTCGCGGGGCGATGAGGCCGGTGACTAATGGCCGCCCTTGGGTGCGCTCCATGAGTTTGTCGATATCGCGGTCGATGACCATGTTGAGGGCGTTTGCCCCGCCAGCAGCCAGAGAGCCACCCACCAAGGTGAGCACAACGAGCCACGTGGCTGGCCAGCCCTTTTGGGCCAGCACCATGGTGGGAACGGTGGTAACCAGCAATAGTTCCACAATGCGTGGTTTGGTGAGGGCGATATAGCCGCCAATAACGGTGGTGGGTCGGCGACCCGAGCCATTGTGCGACAAAGCCCGGCGAGCGAGTCGCGAAGGAACGAGGGGGCGAGCACCAACAGCCATGGAAATGCCCATCGTAGAGGCAGAATGTCGTAATGGCATCAACGACCGAAGCACCCGCAGCAGATGCTGCTGTTGATGAACAACTCGACACCGACAAGCCATGGATCGTGCTTGTGTGGAATGACCCCATCAACCTCATGTCGTATGTCGCTTTCGTCCTCCAAAAACTTTTTGGTTACAGCAATGAAAAAGCAACGGAATTAATGCTCGACGTTCACCACAAAGGACGCGCTGTGGTGTCAAGTGGTGCACGTGAACGCGCTGAACTCGACGTATTTCGCCTACATGAGCATGGTTTATGGGCCACCATGCAACGCGACACATGATGCGTCGTCGCAACTCTGGGCCATTTGTTGCACAACGCGATGGCACATATGTCATGAACCTTGCGCCCGACGTTCAAGCGATGCTTGTGCATATGTTCGGTGAGCTGCGAGATGTTCTCACCACTGGCGATTCCAACGAGCCCACACTGCAGCGACTCTTCCCCGTTGCGTATCACCAAGACCCCGAGAGCAACGAGGAATACCAACGTCTCATGCGTAGCGAGCTGGTGGCTTCTCGTCTTGCTGCTATTTCACGAGCCGTGGAAGTCATCGATACCGCTCAGAACCAAGCGCCCATTCTCACTTCTGGCGATATGTCTCAGTTCATGCAATCGCTCAATGCCATCCGCCTCTTGCTCGGCACCATGCTCGATGTCAGTGAAGATGATGAACTTCATGGTCACAGCGACCTCGAAGATGACGATCCACGTCTGGCCCAGCACCATTTATATGCCTATTTGGGGTGGTTATTAGAGGCTTCTATAAGTGCTCAGATGAATCGGGGGGAAATTCGCTAATTCCCTGATAGTTTTGCAACGCTCTCGCGTGGAGTCGAACAAGCCCCCATCGTCTAGTGGCCTAGGACACCACCCTTTCAAGGTGGCGGCACGGGTTCGAATCCCGTTGGGGGTGCGAAATACGGTTACATACAATTTAATATCAGCAATAACGATCATGTTTTCAATGATCAAAGTGTGGAATTTATGTCGTCACTTTGGTCCCGTGGTGAAGCTGGAGTTCACGCCGGCCTGTCAAGCCGGAGGTCGCGGGTTCGAGTCCCGTCGGGACCGCGTGTGCAGATGTTTACATCTGTCACGGTCGAGTAGCTCAGTCGGCAGAGCGTCCGCCTGAAAAGCGGAAGGTCACCGGATCGACGCCGGTCTCGACCACAATATCTTTATGAAGCGCCGCGACATTGAGGGCCTGCGCGCCCTAGCAGTTGGTGTCGTGGTTTTATACCACGCACACTTCTTCGCCTTACGTGGCGGCTTTGTTGGCGTTGACGTTTTTTTCGTCCTCTCTGGTTTTCTCATCACTTCGCTACTGGCAAGTGAATACGGAGCGAACAAGCGCATTTCATTGCGTCAGTTTTATGCCCGCCGCGCACGACGCTTGTTACCCGCTTCCACACTTGTTGTTGTTGCAACCGTCATTGCTGGGCGCATTTGGCTAGAACCACTGCGCTTGCGCGACCTTGGACACGACGCCATTTCCAGCGCTGGGTTTTTTGCCAACATCACTTTTGCCCACCGCGGCACCGACTACTTGCAGTCAACTTTGCCTCCTTCGGCGCTGCAACATTTTTGGTCGCTCGCAGTTGAAGAACAGTTCTATGTGGTGTGGCCAGCGCTCTTGGCGCTATTGCTCTGGCGTTCACGACACTTTCGCACACGCGCTGTTGTCGGTATTTCCGTTCTCAGCATTGCATCGTTTGCTGTGTGTATTTGGCAAACCAATACCACCCAACAATGGGCATTCTTTGGGCTTCATGCGCGTGCATGGGAACTAGGCCTCGGTGCACTTCTCGCTCTTGCATGGAACAACGTCAACAAAATTGCAGCTTGGTTACGAGCAGTTATGGGTTGGCTTGGCTTAACCGCAGTCATTGCGAGCTGCTTTGTCATCAATGAAAAAGTGTTGTTCCCTGGCTATGCCGTATTGCTTCCCGTTGCTGGAACGCTCTGTGTACTCATTGCTGGCGACGACAACCGCTTCGGCCCGCAAATTCTTTTGCGGTTTCAACCACTGCAATTTATTGGAGCACGTTCGTATTCTTTGTACCTCTGGCACTGGCCTGCGCTCATCATTGGCGAAGCTGCATACGGTCACACACTCAATGCAACTGAACGCATTCTTCTCTTGGGCATTGCATTTTGTGGCGCATGTTTGTCGTACGTATTTGTCGAGAACCCGGTGCGTCACTCAGCGAAGCTTCAACTCAAACCGATGCTCGCACTCACCATGGGGGCAGGCCTCATTGCAATAAGCCTTGCCGCCGGCATCGTTTTAAAATCGAATTCATCATCACTTGCCAGCGATGTTGTAGCAGCAGCACCCGTTGCAGTGCAGACCACAACTACTCAGGTGTCTTCTGCAACAACAGTGGCGCCTACTGCTGAAACAACGACCACCGTTCCCGGACCACCACCAGTGGTGGTGAGCCCATCTGCACCACTTGAAGCAGTTGAGCAAGGTGTACTCGCGCAAGAAGTTCCTTCAAACTTAGAACCATCACTACGTGCAGCTATGGGTGACAAACCCATCATTTACGACAATGGTTGTCATGTGAGTGTTGGGCCCTCTGTGCCTAAGAAGTGCGAATACGGTGCCAAGAAATCTACGTTCACCGTTGCTCTCTTTGGCGACTCACATGCTGCACAATGGTTTCCTACTATTCAAATGACTGCGCGGCAACAAGGTTGGCGATTCTTGCCCTTCACCAAATCGGGTTGTCCGCCTATTGACCTCATCACGTGGAACATGCTCTCCTCAAACACGTACCCGCAGTGCAGGCCGTGGCGCAAAAATGTGATTGAAATGATGATTGCGGAAAAAGTACAAGTGGTGTTCATTTCTTCATCTGTGAAACTCATGGCCGTGAACACACGTAATCCGTTTTTGCCAGAGCAAATTGTTGAAGCACAAACCGAGTTGCTCACGCAATTAAAAGCCGCTGGAATTACTCCCATTCTCATCACCGACACGCCGTACCCTGGCGACAACTTGCCCATTTGTCTCTCGCGCAATATCAAAAATGTTCCACGTTGTACTTACGACCGTGAAAAGGGTTACCGCGTGGAGCGCATTCAAGCCATTATCGATGCAGGTGCCAAAAATGAAGTGCAAGTGCTCGACATCAGCAACTGGCTCTGTGGTCTTACGAAGTGCCCCGCCATTGTGGGCAATATTTTGGTGAACCGCGATGGTGATCACATCACCACGAAATATGCGCAATGGCTACAGCCGCTGTTCGATGCAGCGGTCTCGCCATATGTGAACTACGTGCGCCAGCGCACCAGCGTTTCCTGAGCCACTGTTGCCACGTGTGTGCCGTCTTGGGCAAACACATAACCAAACGACAAACCTCTGCCGCCAACAAATGCATTGCACGACATTTCATACAAGTGCCACTGGTCTGCACGTAGCGGGCGGTGAAACCAAATGGTGTGGTCGAGGCTCGCACTAAAAGCTGTGCCCGCATCGGCCGCAGAACGTGCATCGGGCGACGAACTAAACACTGCATCGGTGGGTAGGTCGTCAGAGATGTAGGCGAGTGCACACTGATGAGATAGCGGGTCGTCGCCGGTGGGTGTTGTGACACGCATCCACGCAGCAACTCTTCCCACGCCGTCGCGGTCGCCGGCTGGAACCTGTTCGGTAGGAATCCAGCGGCGGTCGAAAAACTCGCTCCACGTTGTTGACTCCAACTCTTCGGGTTGCGACAAATGTTGCGGAAACTTTGTTGCACTGACTTCTGGGGCGTCTTCTGCTTTTTGGAACGAGGCCTCTAGGTTCAAGATGGCACCCACCGCCTGGCGTGCCACCACTCGACGCGTTACGAAACTGCGGCCATTACGAATGCGGTCAACTTCGTAACGCACGGTTTGCTTGTTGTCGCCACGCTGGATGAAATAGGCGCGTAACGAGTGCACAGAAAACTCGGGGTCAACGGTGTGCGCAGCTGCTCGCAATGCCTGAGCGACAATATGACCCCCATACAAGCCACCCCAGGGGTACGCATGACCAACGCCAATGTATGTATCGGGGCCGTGTGGCTCTAGTTCAACAAGTGCATGAAGATCCATGCCCCCATCTTGCCGTGGAAATTGTTCTGAATTGGTTAGCTCACTCGGAGAATGACCAACACCGTCTCTGAAATGTGACTTTCCACTTCGTATTCACCCGCTTTATCGGCCGTCAACGAGAAAGTTTTCGTTTCGCCCTTTTTCGTGATGCCCTCACCCAAGTCATACCCGTGAACGTGGTATTCATCGTCGGCCTGAGGGTTGGTGAAATTGAGTGTTACTTCGGACCCAAGGGGAATTTCTTCCACGCGATCTGGGCTTGAATTCTCGCCAACAATGACGTCAACGGTGATGCGACCGTCGCTCACGGTTGTTGTTGGGTCGCCGCTCGTTGTTTCCGTGCTGTCAACCGCAATGGTTGTAACAGCGCTGTCTGTGGAACCGCTGTCGTTTGAACAGGCTGCCAGACCCACAAGTGGTGTGAGTACCAGCATGAGCTGCCAGATCTTTTTAGTTTCCATATTTCTCCGTCGCTTGTGGGGGTGGGAAAGTTCCTGCCTCATTTGAGGTAGTCATCAGAGTTTGAATATCGAGCCGGGCCCGAGCCACCCGCGAGCGGACTGTGCCAATGGGGCACTCACAAATGGCAGCTACCTCTTCATAGGAAAGTCCTACTAATTGGGTGAGCACAAATGCATCTCGGCGATCAATGTCGATGGAAGAGATGAGTTCGCGCAGATCAATAGAAGTATCGGTGGCTTCGGCAATGAGTGGCCGCGTTCCTTCATAATCTTTTTGTAATCGGCGGCGACGTTGGCGGCGGCGAATTTCGTCAAGACACGTATGGCGTGCAATACCTAAAGTCCAGGCCCGCACATTGTGTTCGGCGGTCACACGGTGCAACGAGCCAATCATCTTGATGAGAGCGTCTTGAGCTAAGTCGTCTGCCGATTGGGCATCGACCATGTACTTGCACAACCGCCACACATCGCCTTGCACCAAACGCATCAGACCTTCAAGCGCCACACGATCTCCGTCGCGCGCTTTGAGTGCCGTGCTGGTGAGGAGGTCCACATCTTCAATTTACTGAGTGCACTGTGCAAAGAACGAGTTTCCCGTCAGGAACTTTGGCACGCTCATAAACGACACTGTTGCATGACGCACAAAGCCGACTGCTCTCCATTTCAGATTCTCATCTCTGCCCAACTTGATGGTGAAACATCACGTGCGGAAGATGCCGCCTTGCAAACGCATACACAAGAGTGCGCTGAATGTATGGCTCTCCTCACACAACTATCGGTGCAGCATCGTCGCCTGCGTGTACACACAGTAGAGACAACGCCCGATATGGCAATGGCTGTACTGGCAAAGGCTCATCCACCAAGGTTGGGTCGCCGCGGATGGATTCGTCAGGCACTCGTTACCGTTGGCGTTACTGAACTTGTGTTGTCGTTGCCCGCACTGCTCCTCGGCGAAGACGCAAACGCACCTGTGCACATTGCTCGTCATGTTGGGTCTTTGGGAGTCGCACTCGGCATTGCTCTTGTGTATGCAGCGTGGCGACCCACGCGCGCATACGGCATGATGCCCTTCGTTGCCGCTCTGGGGCTGTGCATTGTTGTGTCGTCGGTGCTTGATATTGCCACAGGGCGTGCAGCAGCGCTTTCCGAGTCAACGCATCTCGTTGAATTAGGTGGCATGTTCCTCGTATGGCTTCTTGCAGGAAGCCCGCGACCACGGATTCCGTTTTTATTTTTCTCATCTGCAACACACCGTGTGAAACCCTGACCAAGGTCGTAGTTTCATCGCGTGCAAACTCCTTACGTCATCATTGACCTCGACATTGTTGAGACAAAATTTCGCGAGCTTTCCGAAGCCCTTCACTCCACCGAGTTGTGTTACGCAGTAAAAGCAAACCCGGGCAAACCAGTTATCGAGCGATTAGCTGCCCTCGGTGCCAGCTTTGATGTTGCCAGCGTTCCTGAAATTGATTTGGTGTTGTCGTGCGGAGTTGAACCTGCTCGTATTTCCTTTGGAAACACCATAAAAAAGCAACGCGACATTGCTTACGCAGCACAGCAGGGGATCACTCGTTTCACGGTCGACACCATGAGCGAACTACACAAAGTGCTTGCTGAAGCACCCCAAGCAGAAGTGTGTGTGCGCTTGTTTCACGACTGCGAAGGTGCCGACTGGCCATTGTCGAAAAAATTCGGTTGTGGCTTTGCAGATGCAAAAAAGATTCTTATTGCTGCAGGTAACGCTGGTTGCACTACCGGCATTTCCTTTCACGTAGGTTCGCAACAACGCAACCTCGATGCGTGGCTTGCACCATTGCAACTATGCCAGCAGCTCATTACTGAAGTGTCGCGAGAAACAGTTGCACCAGAGTTTGTGAACCTTGGTGGTGGCTACCCCGGGAGTTATCTCGACGACACGCCACATATTTCTGTATACGGCGATGCAATTCGCAAAAGTTTGCACGACGTGTTTGGCAGCAACACACCACGCCTCATGGCAGAGCCTGGTCGTTACCTTGTTGCCGACGCAGGAACGTTGCATACCGAAGTTGTACTTGTGAGCGATCGCGATATTGACGCACGTCGCTGGGTCTACGTTGACTGTGGAGTGTTTGGTGGCCTTGCCGAAACTCTTGGTGAGAGTATTCGTTACCGCTTGCACACCGAGCACGATGCCTCGGCACCTGCATCGCAAATTGTTTTGGCAGGCCCAACGTGCGACTCAGCCGACATCATTTACGACAAAGCCGGATACTTCCTGCCCGATGCCTTGCAAGTAGGCGAAGTGATTCGCATTGCGTCAACTGGTGCGTACACCACGAGTTACTCGGCCATTGGCTTCAATGGTTTTGCGCCACTTGCACAGGGGTACATCAACATTGTTGCGATGAAAGAACCCGCTGTTTAGTTTCTATAGTTAGCTGCCGAACTCAAAACCTAAGTCGGGTGCCACCAGCATCGGTTCATAACGAATACCCGCGTCGGCGGCCATGGCCGCACAGGTTCCTCCGCGGTCAACGATGACAGTGATGAGAACGACTTCAGCACCAAAGTCGCGTACGGCATCGACTGCTTCAAAGAGTGACGTGCCGCGAGTAACCGTGTCTTCGGTAATGATCACTTTGTCGCCAGGTTGCAGTGCGCCCGCAATACGACCCGTCACACCGTGATCTTTAGATTCTTTTCGTACGCTAAAACTACGAAGGTTGATGGCACGTGTAGCAGCAACTGCGGCGATGCCATATGCAACTGGGTCGGCGCCCATAGTGAGACCGCCAATCGCTGTTGCTTCAGCGGGAAAAAATGACAATGCCACATTGGTGACGAGCACAATGCCATCGGGGCGACATGCGGTTTGCTTGGTATCAAGGAACCACGAACTTTTGCGGCCCGACTTCAGGGTGAAGTCACCTCGCTTGACGGCGTGGGCCATGACATGCTCACGCAAAGCGTGGCGGGCAGGGTCGAGTGGGGGGAGCGAAGTATTTTCAGAATTTACGGGCACATTCATGGCTCTACCGTACATACCCGATATCTTTTGTAACGTGAATGCAACAAAAGGAACGCCTGCCAAAAAGGCTGCGAAGAAGGCCACTGCCAAAAAAGTCGCCACGAAGTCGGCGAAAAAGGCAATGAGCACGAAGCACAAAGATGCTTTGGCCCAGGGTCGCACCGAGGGTCGCATCATTCGCATGTACCTCGAAATTGTGGAGGCCAATAAGCCCAAGCGTGGTCGCAAGCGCACCGCCGATTCCATTACCAAGCGTCTTGCTGCTATTCAAAAAGAACTCACCACTGCCGACGCCATTGTGAAACTGCGTCTCACACAAGAGCGCATGAACCTCACCGCCGAATTGGCAACCAAGCAATTGGGCTCAGACTTTACAAAATTAGAAAATCAGTTCGTCAAAATTGCTGCGGAGTATTCGCAACGTAATGGCATCACCTATTCGGCTTGGCAAGAAATGGGTGTTCAACCCAACGTGCTGAAGCGTGCGGGCATTAACCGCGAAGAGTTATAAAGCGTCGATTGTTTTGCTGGCGTGTTCCAGAACGCGCGACTCATCAAAAATAAATCGCAATTGTTCGTGTGTGAGGTTCACATCGAGGCTCTCTACAAGCACATCACGTAAATGTGTTTTTGTGTCGAGCGCTTTGCGTGAGAGTTGTTGCACAATGCGATACGCATCGTCTCGGCTCATGCCATTTTCAACGAGTGCAAGAAGAGCCGACTGCGAATACACCACACCCTGAAGCAGGTCGAGGTTGTAACGCATTTGCTGTGCGTCGACTTCAAGGTTGGTGAGAAGCGAAGTAAGGCGACGCACCATGTAGTACGCGAGCATTGAAGAGTCGGGCAACACAATGCGTTCTGCAGATGAATGTGAAATATCGCGTTCATGCCACAGCGGCACGTCTTGAAGAGCGACTTGTAAGTTTCCTCGCAATACGCGCGACAAACCACTGAGTGTTTCAGCTGAAATTGGGTTGCGCTTGTGTGGCATTGCGCTGCTGCCTTTTTGTCCCTTGGAAAAACCTTCGCGCACTTCGTTTACTTCGGTGCGCTGCAAGTGACGCAACTCCACAGCAATGCTTTCAATGGTGGTACCAAGTGATGCGCATGCCCACATGTATTCGGCATGGCGGTCGCGGGCAACCACTTGTGTGGCCGGCGTTGGTGTGAGGTTTAATGCATTTCCTACGTACTCTTCAACCGACGGATCGATGTTGGAATATGTACCCACGGCTCCCGACATCTTGCACACGGCAATACCATCGAGTGCGTTACGTAAACGCTCTTCGTCACGGCGTAGTTGCAAGGTCCACAAGGCAACTTTCACACCAAACGTGGTGGGCTCGGCATGAATACCGTGTGTGCGGCCAATAGTGAGCGTGTCGCGGTGTTCATGAGCTAATGCGGTAGTAACCGCAAGTAGTTGTGTCATTTCTTCAAGAATGATGAGCATTGCATCGCGCAGTGCCCAGCACCAACCAGTGTCAACAACGTCGGTGCTGGTGAGACCGTGGTGAATGTACGACCCGGCAGGGAAGCCAATGCTTTCTTGCAATACGTCAACAAAAGCAGCCACATCGTGGTTGGTTATACGCTCGCGCTCTGCAACAGCATCAACAAATGCTTGGTCGACCACAGGAGCAAGTTCGCGACACTGCGCAGCAATTCCTCTGGGCACTACACCCAATTGTTCTTGGGCTTCAGTAGCAAGAAGTTCAATTTCGACCCAACGTTGCATGCGTGCAGCATCGCCAAAAATATTTGCTACTGCAGGAAGTGCATAACGCTCAATCATGAACGAACAACACAATCGTCGCGCTCGGGGCCAGTGCCGACCATGGTGACGGGAACACCGACGATTTTTTCAACAAGCTCTACCAGTGTGCGCGCATTGGCGTGGAGGCTGTCGTAGGTTTTGCATTCACGCAAAGAGGTCTTCCAACCCGGAATGGTTTCGTACACCGGCACTACTTGCGCCAACACTTCAGCTCGGTCGGGGTAGCCGCGCAATGTTTCACCATTCAAGGTGTAACTCACACATACCTTTACTTCATCGAAGGTGTCGAGCACGTCAAGCTTGGTGAGTGCAATTTCGGTGAGTGAGTTCAACCGCACTGCATGACGCAACATCACGAGGTCGAGCCAACCGGTACGACGTTGGCGGCCAGTAACGGTGCCGAACTCATGCCCAATGGTGATGAGTGCTTGGCCGAGTTCATCGGGCGTGCCACTGGCATCGGCGAGTTCGGTGGGGAATGGGCCAGAACCCACGCGTGTGGTGTAGGCCTTGGCAATACCCACTACACGCGAAATATCGCGCGGGCCAATGCCTGTACCAGCACATGCACCACTGGCAATGGGGTTTGACGAGGTCACGAAAGGGTAAGTGCCGTGGTCAATGTCGAGGAAGGTAGCTTGTGCGCCCTCTAACAACAATTGCTGTTGAGCATCGAGTGCTTCATGTAATTCATTCACGGTGTCGTATATATATGGTGCGAGTCGCGCACCGAGTGTGGCGAATTGCGCAACAACGGCGTCGACATCGACCCCTTGCCCACCAAGGGCAACAAGAACAGCGCTTTCATCAATTGCACGCTGGCGTACTTGCGCAGCAAACGAGGTGGGGTCGAGCACGGCCCCGGCGCGAATTCCTACACGGCGTGCTTTGTCGGCATACGCCGGCCCAATGCCTTTGAGGGTGGTTCCAATTTTGTCGTCGCCGCGCTTTCCTTCAGCTAACGCATCGTGCAACTGATGCCAAGGGAAAATGAGGTGTGCCTGGCTCGACACTTTGAGGCGGGCACAAGAAATGCCACGTGACTCGAGCTTGTCGATTTCAGAAAACAGTGTGGGCATGTCGACCACAACACCGTTGCCAATGACTGGCGTGACATGGTTGTACAACACGCCACTCGGAATGAGTTGCAGTGCATATTTTTCTTCGCCCACCACAACGGTGTGGCCAGCGTTGTGCCCACCTTGGTATCGGGCAACATAGGAATGGTCACGAGACAAGAGGTCAATGATTTTGGCCTTGCCTTCGTCCCCCCATTGAGTACCAACTACAACTGTGACGGGCATGTAACGCTCCTGATCGTGGGGAACGTAGATAAAGGCTAGCGCCTCGGTACCTCTCTGGCGATAGGTTTGGAGAGTGGCTTCTGCTTCAACCCTTCGTATTTTGCGCCCCCAGACCTGGGCCACCATGTCTGTCGCAGAGCGCACCCAACTATGTGCTCGCGGACTTGCCGACATTTTCGACCCTGCGCTGCGCAGTTCCATCAACAACATCATCGAAGATGTACGCCAAAATGGCGATGAAGCGGTGTGTCGAGCCCTTGCTACTTTCGATGGCGTCACACTGTCGCCTGCTCAACTCGCCATCTCGGCAGATGAAATTGCCGCAGCCACCGTTGACCCTGCTCTGGAAAGTGCCTTAATTGATGCCATTTCACACTTGCGCACCTTCAATGAACAGCTCATGGAGCGGGCCAGCACATGGAGCATTGAAATTGAGCCAGGCCTCTTTGCTGGGGAGAAAATCACTCCTATTTCTTCTGTAGGGCTCTTTGTGCCCAGTGGAAAAGCTTCGTACCCCTCGGTTGCCTATCAATTAGCTGTTCCTGCCGTTGTCGCTGGAGTAAAAGACATTGCTCTTCTCGTGCCACCAGCACCAGGGGCCAATGGTGCCGTCGACCCTGCAGTACTTGTGGTGTGTCGACTCCTTGGCATCACTCGCGTGTATCGCGCCAACGGGCCCGCCGGAATTGCTGCACTCGGTTTTGGTACCCAGAGCATTTCGCCGGTACGCAAAATTGTTGGCCCTGGCAGCCCGGCCGTTACCTGTGCCCAAGTGGAAATGCAGCGCCATGGAGTTGCCACCATGATGTTGCTTGGCCCCACCGAGAGCCTGCTCATTGCCGACCACACTGCCGACCCCGTGCGTGTTGCCGCAGACCTTCTCATTGAAGCTGAACATGGCACCGACTCGTCGGTGGTTTTTGTGACTACTTCCAATGAACTCGCTGCACAAGTTGATGCCGAACTCGTTGTTCAACTTGCTGCTCTTCCTGAACAACGTGCAACAGCTGCTCGTGCGTCGCTCGGGCCAAATGGCGGAGTGGTTTTTGTTTCATCACTCAGCGAGGCTGCGGAAGTTGCCAACCAATACGCACCTGAGCACTTGCAGGTAGCAGTTGACGAGAATGCCATCGACACACTTGTCGACCAATTGGTGAATGCCGGTGAAATTCTCATCGGGCAACACACTCCTTTTAGTGCGGCCAACTTCCTCATTGGTTGCCCAGCCTCATTGCCAACAAGTGGCTTTGCACACGTTTCTTCGGGCATTACCGCTGAAGCATTTTTAAAGCGCACGGCAATTGCTCGTTCCAATGAAACTGCTCTACGCCGCATGGCGCCTTCCATTATTACTTTGGCCGAGCACGAGGGTTTTCCCGCGCACGCCAATGCCATTACTAATCGATTCACCACTGGAGATCATTCATGAGTTCATTACGAGAAACATTGAAAGCAGACCTCACTACTGCCATGAAGGCACGCGATGAAGCAACCGTGTCTACTTTGCGCATGGTCATTGCTGCAGTCATGAATGCCGAAGTTGCTGGCGATGAAGCAGTGGTGTTGTCTGATGACCAAGTAATGGCCGTTCTTCTTGCTGAAGGAAAAAAGCGCACTGAAGCTGCCCAAATTTATGCCGACAATGGCCGTAACGAAGCCGCTGAAAAAGAGCGCTCAGAGTACGCCATCATTGAGCGTTATCTTCCAGCCGCTATGAGCGATGAAGAACTCACCGCCATTGTGCAAGAAGAAGCAGCCAAAGCTGCTGCCGCAGGCGCAACCGGCGGCAAGGCAATGGGAGTTGTAGTGAAAGCTGTTCGTGAACGCGTTGGCACGGGTGCCGATGGCTCACGTGTTTCCGCTGCTGTAAAAATTGCCCTCGGCTAAATTTCTACACACTCACTTGTAATTGCACGTCGAGTTCACCGTTGTTCGCAGTAACTAGCACGGTCGAATCTTCAACTGCTTTGCCTTCAAGAATGAGCACCGCTGCTTTGTCGGCAATTTCGCGTTGAATGAGTCGCTTCAACGGGCGCGCACCATAACTGGGGTCATATCCCTTTTCAGCAAGTAACAAACGCGCTTCGGGAGTAACTGCCAAAGTAATGCGGCGGTCGGCCATGCGAGCAATGAGGTGCTGCAACTGAATGTCGACAATGGCACCAAGGTCGTCTTGGGTGAGTGAACGGAAACGCACAATGTCGTCAACACGGTTAATGAACTCGGGTCGGAAAAATTCCAGCGGATCGCCGGGTAAGTTGCTCGTCATAATGAGCACCACGTTGGTGAAGTCCACCGTGCGGCCTTGGCCATCGGTGAGACGCCCATCGTCGAGCACTTGCAACAAAATGTTGAACACTTCGGGGTGAGCTTTTTCAATTTCATCGAGCAACACCACGCTGTAGGGCCGACGACGCACTGCTTCGGTGAGTTGCCCACCTTCTTCATAACCCACATACCCTGGAGGAGCACCTACTAAACGACTCACAGAGAACTTCTCCATGTACTCGGCCATGTCGATACGCACCATGGCGCGCTCATCGTCGAAGAGGAATTCGGCAAGGGCACGAGCGAGTTCTGTTTTACCCACACCAGTTGGCCCCAAGAACATAAAGGAACCAATGGGGCGGTTCGGGTCAGACAAACCAGCACGACTACGCCGCACAGCATTGGCTACTGCAGTTACTGCTGCATCTTGACCAATCACACGATTGTGCAGCAGACCTTCCAGCAACACCAACTTGCTCATTTCGCCTTCAAGCAACCGGCTCACAGGAACACCAGTCCACTTAGCGACTACTTCGGCAATATCTTCGGCGTCTACTTCTTCTTTCAACATGCGGTTGCCGAGTTGCAAAGTATTGAGATGCTCTGTGGCGCCAGTAATGCGACGCTCGAGTTCAGGAATGCGGCCGTAACTAATTTCTGCTGCTTTGGCTAAATCGGTTTCGCGCTCAACTGCCGAACGCAACGCTTCAAGTTCTTCTTTCAAAGTACGAATGGCAGCGATGGCTTCTTTTTCTGCCGTCCAGTGCACTTTCATTTCATCGGTTTGTGCTTGCAAACGGTCGAGTTCTTCATGAATTGCATCGAGACGTTCTCGCGATACAGCGTCGGTTTCTTTGTCGAGTGCCACACGCTCAATTTCTAATTGCAAAATGCGCCGGTCGACCACGTCAATTTCAGTAGGAAGTGAGTCGATTTCAATGCGAAGTTTGCTCGCTGCTTCATCAACAAGGTCAATGGCCTTGTCGGGCAAAAAACGATTGGTGAGATACCGGTTCGACAGCACTGCGGCGCTCACCAGTGCGCTGTCTTGAATACGTACACCATGGTGCACTTCATAGCGTTCTTTCAGGCCGCGCAAAATGGCAATGGTGTCTTCCACACTGGGTTCGCCCACATAGACCTGTTGAAAACGGCGCTCGAGAGCCGCATCTTTTTCAACATGCTTACGAAACTCATCGAGTGTGGTGGCGCCAATCATGCGCAGTTCGCCACGCGCCAACATCGGCTTAATCATGTTGCCGGCGTCCATTGCGCCTTCAGCACCGCCAGCTCCCACCAACGTATGCATTTCATCGACGAAAGTAATGACATCGCCTTGTGCGTCGGTGATTTCTTTGAGTACAGCTTTCAAGCGCTCTTCAAACTCGCCGCGGTATTTCGCACCAGCAACCATCGAGGCAATGTCGAGTGAAATGAGGCGCTTGTGTTTCAAACCTTCTGGCACATCGCCATCGGCGATACGGCGCGCTAGACCTTCAACGATTGCAGTTTTACCTACACCTGGTTCACCAATGAGCACAGGGTTGTTTTTGGTGCGCCGCGAGAGCACTTGAATAACACGGCGAATTTCTTCGTCGCGGCCAATAACGGGGTCAATTTTTCCTTCACGTGCGCGCGCAGTGAGGTCGAGACCATATTTCTCTAAAGCTTGAAACTGCTCTTCGGGGTTTTGTGAAGTCACTCGATGTGAACCGCGCACCTCGCGTAGTGCTTGCAGCATTTCTTCACTACCAATACCTACGCGCTGGTTCATGGCAAGAAGTAGATGCTCCACCGACAAATAGTCGTCATGCAGATCGGTGCGCAGTTTGTCGGCATTTTCAAAAACGTTGCTGAGTTCACGATTCATCCGTGGCTCTTCACTGCCATAAGCATGTGGCAACTTACTCACAGCCTCATCGGCCTTATTGCGTAGCATTAACGGAGCAACACCAAGCTTTTGCAAAATGCCAGGAACAATGGTGCCGTCTTGACGCAACAGAGCAGACATGAGGTGGTCGGGTGTAATTGCTGGGTTACTGCGTCCACGCGCGTCATCGAGTGTTGCTGCAACAGCCTCTTGAGTTTTTGCGGTCCACTTCTTCGGATCAATTGCCACTCTCAGTACCTGTCCTTGTTAAATATGCTCGGACGTTCGCGGAACACGGCAACTGCTTGACGCAGTGGTACCAGTTCGCCGCGTAAAACTTCAGTTGATGCTCTGCCAGTGAGTTGTTCTTGAAGCTGCACAACAAGTGCGCGCAACTGTGCAATTTCGTCTTCGAGTTGCATGACGTGTCGAATGCCTTCAAGGTTCATACCTTCAGCAGCTAATTCGGCGACGCGCTTTAAACGGGCAATATCGGCCTCGCTGTAACGCCGGTTGCCACCAGAGGTACGACCCGGAGTAACGAGCCCTCGACGTTCATAAATACGCAATGTTTGTGGGTGTACACCAGCAAGTTCTGCAGCAACGGAAATGACATAGACCGTTTCCACGGGAACACCATCAGTACGCCGCGGTGCCATGGTTATTTCACCTTGTCGCTCGTGTTGTGTAATTCAGCGAGTTGTTCAATGATCTCGCGTTCTTCTTTGCTCACTTTGGTAGGTATGTGAACATCAATAGTCACAATGAGATCGCCTGTTTTTGCGGTGGTTTCAATACCGCGACCTTTCACCCTGTGCTTACTGCCCGATTGTGTGCCACTCTTAATTTTCAGCAACACAGATGAACCATCAAGTGTGGGCACCGATACTTCACTGCCCAAAACTGCTTGGTGATACTCAACTGGAACATGGACCGACAAGTTCACTCCATCGCGAGAGAAAGTGGCGTGAGGCATCACTTTGCATTCCACGAGCAAGTCGCCAGCTGGGCCGCCATTGTGGCCAGGTGCGCCACGGCCTTTCAGGCGAATGCGCTGACCATTATCGACACCTGCAGGAATGCGGACCTTTACTTCACGTGCACGATGTTCACGACCAGAACCACGGCACGACCCGCATGGGTATTCAACGGTTGTTCCTTTTCCTTGGCAACGCGGGCACGGTGAGGAAAAAGAAAACACTCCCTGATTCGAATCGACTGCTCCACGCCCGCCACATTGTGAACATGCTTGAGGTGTGGTGCCAGCACGTGCGCCAGAACCTTGACAACCCGAGCACACTGCTTCAGAAGTGAGGTGCAATGTGGTGGTAATGCCATGTGCGGCATCGGTGAAGTCGAGTGTGAGTGCGGCTTCAATATCGCTTCCGCGTTGCGGGCCACCACGTTGGCCACGCCCACTACGCCCGCCACCACGGCCAAACATTTGGCCAAGAAGATCGCCCATGTCGCCACCGGAATCAAAACGGAATCCGCCTTGGCCACCGGGGCCGCCACCGCCAAAACCCATGGGGCCCGCAGCGCGTACTTCGTCGTATTCTTTGCGTTTCTTTTCGTCGCCTAATACGTCGTAAGCAGTCGACACTTCTTTGAAGCGGTCTTCCGCTTTCGGGTTATCGGGGTTGGCATCGGGGTGTAATTCGCGCGCAAGTTTGCGATACGCCTTCGTTACCTCTTTGGGTGTTGCACTTTGCGACACTCCAAGAACGGCGTAGTAGTCCTTTTCAAACCACTCACGTTGCGCGGTCATTATTTAGCCCCGCACCTTCACCATGGCAGCGCGCAATACGCGGCCCTTCCATTGGTAGCCACTACGTAACACCTCAACTACTACTGGCCCGTCACTTGAACCGTCTTCTGATGGTTCGTGCATTACTGCTTCAGCAGTTGCTGGGTCGAAAGGTTGACCTTCTAGGTTCAATACTTCTAAGCCTTGCTTTTGCAACACGCCAAGTAATGACGACCACACGGGTTCGACGCCTGCAGCGCCATGAGCAAAAGCGGCTTCACATGCATCGAGCACTGGCAACAAACCTTCTACAAGTTTTCCTGTTGACCTATCGATTTCATCGGCTTGTTGCGCAACAACACGCTTGCGATAGTTCTCGAAGTCGGCCTGTAAACGCAAAGCGATATCTTTGAAAGAATCGCGTTCGGCAACAAGCGCATCAATATCGTGCTCGATGATTTCAGCGATGTCAGCATCGGTGATGCTGACATCGCTTTCCGGTAGAAACTCTTCGTTCTCGTTGGTCATGTTGCGAATTACTTCTCGTCAACAATTTCTGCATCAACGATGTCGTCATCATTTGGTGCACCACTTTGGCCACTTGCTGAAGTTCCTTCGGCGTTGGTGTCGCGGGCAGCTGCTTCGTACAACTTCTGACTAAAGGCCTGGCTGGCAGTCATCAGTTTTTCGGTAGCGGCTTTAATGGCGTCGTTGTCGGTGCCAGCAAGGCTGGCCTTCAACTCGACAAGCGGTTCTTCCACTGCAGACTTTTCTTCAGCAGAAACCTTTTCGCCTTGTTCGCGCAAAACTTTTTCGGTTTGGTACACCAAAGAGTCGGCGTTGTTGCGCACCTCTGCTTCTGCACGGCGCTGACGATCTTCATCAGCGTGCACTTCAGCATCTTTCACCATTTGGTTGATGGTTTCTTTGTCGTGTGCTGATTGGCCAGTGATAGTCATTGACTGCTCTTTTGAAGTAGCGCGATCTTTTGCCGATACATGCACAATGCCGTTGGCATCGATATCGAAGGTCACTTCAATTTGCGGTACGCCACGTGGTGCTGGTGGCAAGTCGACAAGTTGGAATTTGCCGAGTGTCTTGTTGTACTGCGCCATTTCGCGCTCACCTTGCAACACGTGAATTTCCACCGATGGCTGCATGTCTTCTGCAGTGGTGAACACTTCAGTGCGACGTGTAGGAATGGTGGTATTGCGCTCGATGAGCTTCGTCATGACGCCGCCCTTGGTTTCAATGCCCAATGACAATGGTGTGACGTCGAGAAGCAAAACATCTTTCACGTCGCCCTTCAATACGCCGGCTTGTACTGCTGCACCAATCGCAACCACTTCATCGGGGTTGACCGATCTGTTTGGCTCTTTGCCGGTGAGCGACTGCACGAGGTCTTGCACTGCTGGCATGCGAGTTGAACCGCCCACCAAAATGACGTGATTGATTTGTCCCTTTGACAGACCGGCATCTTTAATTGCTTGTTCAAAAGGAATACGGCAACGCTCAATGAGGTCTGACGTCATTTCCTGGAATTTTGAACGCGACAACATTTCGTCGAGGTGAAGTGGGCCTTCTGCAGTTGCTGTAATGAACGGCAAGTTGATTTGTGTTTGCTGCACTTGTGACAATTCAATTTTTGCTTTTTCAGCAGCTTCTTGCAGACGTTGTTTGGCCATGCGATCTTGCGCAAGGTCAACGCCGTGTGCGCTCTTGAATTGTGAAACGAGCCAATCGATAATGCGTTGGTCCCAGTCGTCGCCACCCAGAACGGTGTCGCCGTGTGTGCTCTTTACTTCAAACACGCCATCGCCAATTTCCAAAACGCTCACGTCGAAGGTTCCGCCACCAAGGTCGAATACCAAAACCGTTTCGTCTTCGCCGCCCTTGTCGAGGCCGTATGCCAATGCGGCTGATGTTGGTTCGTTGATAATGCGCAGCACTTCGAGACCGGCAATTTGCCCAGCTTCTTTTGTTGCGGTGCGCTGTGCGTCGTCGAAGTATGCAGGAACGGTAATAACGGCTTGAGTGACCGTGTCGCCCAGGTATGCCTCGGCATCGCGCTTCAACTTCATGAGGATGCGAGCACTGATTTCTTGGGACGTGTACTGCTTGCCATCGATATCGGGGGTCTTCCAGTTCTCGCCCATATGGCGCTTGACTGAACGGAAGGTGCGGTCGGGGTTCGTAATGGCCTGGCGCTTGGCAACTTCGCCCACCAGTACTTCGCCTGTTTTGGAAAATGCCACGACCGAAGGTGTGGTGCGGGCGCCTTCAGAGTTGGGAATCACTACAGGGTCGCCGGCTTCCAAAACGGAAACAACGGAGTTTGTGGTGCCAAGGTCGATACCGACTGCTTTTGCCATGGTGGGGTGTCCTTTTTCTTGAAAGAGTGATGAATCAGCCGTTTTGGGGCCTGTATCGGGGGGTTGATACAGGATCCTTAGTGGCTTGTACTCAAGATTAGGGGAGATTGGGGTTATCCACAACTCGAGCGGAAGAAAAAGTATAAATGTTGAGTGAAGGTGACTTAAGTACTTGACTATTTGGTGTGCTGTGCTCGGTTGGTCGTACCATTTCCTTATGACTGGAACGCTCGTCCTTCTTCGCCACGGTCAAAGCACGTGGAACAAACTGAATTTGTTCACGGGCTGGCACGATGTAGAACTCACGGCCCTTGGCGAAAGCGAAGCTGCGGCCGCAGGGACCCTCATGAAAAAAGAAGGTCTGGTGTTCGACTTCGCCCACACCAGCCTCCTCACTCGCGCGGTGCGCACCTGCAACTTGGCCTTGGAGGCAATGGACCAAATATGGCTGCCGCTGCAACGTCACTGGCAATTAAATGAACGTCATTATGGTGCGCTTCAAGGTCTCGATAAAAAGGCGACAACTGAACTACACGGCGCAGAACAAACCAACTTATGGCGTCGGAGTTACGACACGCCTCCGCCACCAGTCGACACCACAAACCCCGAGCATCCGGTGAACGATGCGCGGTATCGCTTCATTGCACCGCAAGATCTTCCTGCCACTGAATGTTTGAAAGATGTTGTGGCCCGCGTTCTTCCCTACTGGAATACGGAAATAGTGCCTCAATTACAGGCAAATATGAATGTTTTAGTAGTTGCGCATGGCAATAGCTTGCGCGCACTCATTATGTATTTGGAAGGCATTAGTGAAGCAGCCATTGCAGAATTGAATGTGCCAACTGGCGTGCCACGCAAGTACACCTTTACTTCTGCCATGAAAGTGAGCGACGTCACTTACTTAGGTGACGCTGACGCAATTGCCCAGGCAGCAGCCGCCGTGGCAAACCAATCCAAATAATTGGTTTAGGCTGTGGTCATGGCTTCAAAGAAAACACCGCTCCAATATCTCGCACAAGTTCCCTTGTTCTCTGCATGCAGCACTCGCGACCTTGGCAAAATTGCCAAAGCCGCCGACCGCATCAACATGGTTGCTGGCACCACCATCATCACCCAAGGCACTGCTGGTAAGCAGGCCTTCGTGTTGCTCAGTGGTTCTGCCACCGTGAAGCGCAACGGGAAAAAAATTGCCACCGTGCAAGCAGGCGCCATTGTTGGCGAGCTCTCGCTCCTCGACCGCGGCTCACGCACCGCCACTGTGGTGTGCGATACCGATTGTGAACTCCTCGTCGTTGATGCCCGCCATCTTTTCGCGGTCATCGATGAAGTTCCGGCTATGGCTCACAAGTTGTTGGCAGCTCTTGCCACCCGCATTCGTGATCTAGACCGTGCTCACTACGGCTGACAGCAACTAAGTTATATGGTGCTATGACTTCAGCACCACAGAACCCCAGCACCTCGTCAACACCGCGTCGCTTTAAGCCGCATCAACTCTCCATCGCCATTGGCGTTGGCGTTGGCGCTTTTACCTTGGTCTCCGGAGTCATTCCGCAGTTCACCAAATGGCACGGTGACTCCGCCGTTTCACGCGAAGTTTTTGGTGGCATACCTGGCCCCTTCCAAGCAGCGTTCTATTCCATTATTCCCATGCTCATCGTGTGGGGCTCATTGCGCTTCGCCGACCGCATTCGCAACTGGGAACGTGGCACATCCGACCGCCGCCGCACCACACCAAAAAATGCGAAGCGTCGCTTAGCCGACTATCGCTCCGGTGTCTACATGCGCACGTTGTTGCGCGACTCAGCAGCTGGCCTCATGCACTCCATGATCTACTTCGGGTTCATGGTGCTTTTGGGTGTTACCACCGTTTTGGAAATTGATCACCAACTGCCCGAGAGTTTGAAGTTCTTGCACGGCCGTACATACCAGGCCTATGCACTTGTGGGTGACCTTGCTGGTGTGGTGTTTACCGTTGGTGTGTTGTGGGCCATTGTGCGCCGTTACGTGCAACGCCCGTACCGCATTCGCATTAAAACAAAACCAGAGCACGCTGCCATTCTCGGCGTGTTGCTCGCCATTGGCATCACGGGCTTTGGTGCAGAAGCATTACGCATTGCACAAGAGCAAGCATCTGGCCTCAACATGGGTTACGAAAAATGGAGCTTTGTTGGTTACCCCATCGCGCAATTGTTCAAAAATGCAAGTGCTGGCAACTTAGAAACATGGCACCAAGTGTTGTGGGTTAGCCACGTGTTGTCGTTCATCGCATTCCTTGCTTTGTTGCCCATCACCATGTTGCGCCATATTTTCACTTCTCCGCTCAACATGTATTTGAAAGATCGTGAGCGTCCGAAGGGTGCAATGAAGGCAATGCCAAACCTCACCGAAACTGGTTTGGAATCCTTTGGCGCATCGCTCATTGAAGACTTCACGTGGAAACAACTCCTCGACACCGACGCCTGCACCATGTGCGGTCGTTGCACCAGTGTGTGCCCCGCGCACGCCACTGGTAAACCACTCGACCCTCGTGAAATTGTTTTGAAAGTCGGCGAAGTCATGGCCGCCACTGCAGCACACGCTGAGGGCGGGCGCGTGTCGCCACCACTTGGCACCGTGAGTGACATCACCATTGGCAGCAACTCGGTCTTTGAGCGCATTAGCGCCGAAGAAGTATGGGCATGTACCTCATGCAAAGCATGCGATGAAATTTGCCCCGTCAACATTGAAATCCTCGACAAGATTCTCGACATGCGTCGTTACCTCTCACTTATGGAGAGCAACTTCCCTGCAGAACTGGGCAATGCTTACCGTGCCATGGAGAACCAAGGCAACCCATGGGGTATGAATCAAGGCGAACGTGCCGATTGGGCCAAAGACCTCGACGTTGAAGTAGTAGACCCAGGTGCAGCATTTAATGCTGAGTACCTCTACTGGGTTGGCTGTGCAGGTTCATTCGACGACAAGAACAAAAAAGTAACGCAGTCAATGGCACAGCTCTTGAAGCGCGCCAATATTGATGTTGCCATTCTTGGCCCGAGCGAAATGTGCACAGGCGACTCTGCTCGCCGCAGTGGTAACGAATACCTCTTCCAAATGCTTGCAATGCCCAACGTAGAAATGTTGAACGGCATGGGCGTGAAGAAAATTATTACTCAGTGCCCACACTGCTTTAACACGCTGAAAAATGAGTACCCACAACTCGGCGGCAACTACGAAGTTGTACACCACAGTGAATTGCTCGAAGAACTCATTGGCAATGGCACTCTCGACATGAGCAATGCCACACTCGACGACCGCATTACGTATCACGACTCGTGCTACCTCGGTCGCCACAACGATGTGTACATCGCTCCACGTAAGGTGGTGGGCAGCATTAAGGGTGTGCAAGTAGTGGAAATGCCACGTAACGGCACCAAGGGCATGTGCTGTGGCGCTGGCGGTGCACGTATGTGGATGGAAGAAAGCATCGGCACCAAGGTGAACGATGAGCGCGCACGCGAAGCAATTAGCACCGGCGCAAGTCGTGTAGCCACCGCTTGCCCGTTCTGCTACATCATGCTCGACGATGGTGTCAAAGCTGCTGGCGTTGAAGAAGGCTCAGTAAAAGTTGCCGACATTGCTATTCACGTTCTCGATGCACTTGAGAATGGCGAACGCAAGATGGCAGCTACCGATGCGCCATTCGCATCACCTGTTGCCGGAAGCTAACTATTTAAAGTTTTCGAAATAGCGACTCGGGGTTGGCCCGCGTTGCCCTTGGTACTTTGAACCAGATGCACCCTTGCCATATGGCTTGTCGGCGGGCGTGGTCATCATCATGAAACTCACTTGGCCAATTTTCATGCCGGGGTAAAGCGTGATGGGCAAGTTCGCCACGTTCGATAACTCGAGTGTGATGTGGCCATCAAAACCAGCATCGATGAAACCTGCAGTGGAGTGAATGAGGAGACCTAGGCGGCCCAGGCTCGACTTACCTTCTACGCGAGCCACCATGTCGTCGGGAACGCCAACGCGCTCGAGCGTGCTGCCCAATGCAAACTCACCTGGGTGCAACATGAATGCATCGCCATCGGCAATTTCCACGAGTTCAGTAAGCGATGTCATATCTTTTTTGACATCAATCACACTTGCAGTGTGATTACGAAACACACGAAATAAGTTGCTCACCTTCACGTCGATGGAAGACGGCTGAAGGCACGTCTCATCGAGTGGGTCAATAACAATGCGGCCAGCAGCGAGTTGCTCACGAATGGAGCGGTCAGACAAGATCACGCCTCCACCATAGTCAAGATTCTTCGTCGCACTCAAAGAGGTGGCTGGTAATCTGAGACCGTTATCTGCGGGTGTAGTTCAGAGGCAGAACATCAGCTTCCCAAGCTGAGAACGCGGGTTCGATTCCCGTCACCCGCTCTCTTAAATCATTTGGGCAAGTTCATATGCCTGGCGCGTGGCAAAGGTCCAGCGTCGCGGTGCATAGGCATCGCCCAAAATGTGCAAGTCGGCGTGCTTGCCCTTCAAAGCGTTATACAAAGCATTCTCAGAATGACTTCCCGTGGCCAAAACCACGGTGTCAATTTTCTTCAGCACTTCTTCGCGGCCGCTATACGAGTGAGCAACACGCACCCAGTTCTTACCGATTTCCACTGCTCGCGTACTCATGCGTACCTCAACACCGGCAAGGTCGACCAATGCCATCATCGAGCCAATGGAATATGCGCCCACCAATGGTGACGGAGTGACCGCTGGGAATATGACTGTTACATGATGACCATGGCCCGCAATGTGTTCAGCAACGGTGAGTGGCGAGGGGCGATCATCTTCGGCAATCACTAATACATGTTTGCCAGGTTTCTGATTACCTTCAATGACGTCGGCAACAGTGAGCACATGTGGCAAGTTGTCGCCTGGGATTCCGGGGCGACGCACTTTTGCACCGGTTGCAATTGCAACTGTGTCGGCACCAAATGCGAGCACACTGTCGGCATCGGCCGACTTATTCAATTCAATTTTCACGCCAGCTTCAGCTAAACGCCACTGTTGAAAAGTGACCCACTTGCCATAGTTGGCATTCATTCGCACCTTTGTTGCGAGCGCAACTTGACCACCTAAGTGGCCTGCTTTTTCCCACAGCGTCACATCGTGTCCGCGTTCTGCAGCAAGCCCTGCGAGTTCCATGCCTGCAGGGCCTGCACCAATGACCAACACTTTTTTGCGCTGCGTTGTTGGCTGCATGCCACCTTCAGATTCACGCCCGGCAATGGGGTTGCTTGCGCAACCAAAACCTAAACCTTCAACTGTGGAGCGGTGAATGCAATCGTTCAACCCCACACATGGACGAATGGATTGCACTCGTTCTCGCTTCACTTTGTTGACCAAATTGGGGTCGGCAATATTTGCGCGCACCATACCCACCATGTCGGCTTGACCTGCAGCAACAATTTCTGCTGCACGTTGTGGTGAAGCGACGCGGCCAACATAAACAACAGGCAAATGTGTTGCGGTTTTTGCTTCGCCGCACATTGC
>CAFBQU010000014.1_pt1 | contig 32255 bp, 36 predicted proteins | sample 7270051 | NCBI WGS metagenome assembly CAFBQU01 (sample SAMEA6814184, study PRJEB35770) | uncultured Acidimicrobiaceae bacterium | biome: Freshwater; feature: Freshwater reservoir; material: water | place: Czech Republic | collected 2016-11-09 | depth 30m m
ACCGCGAACAACGAAAGCTCAAATGCAGTTCGCATTCTCATCATTGTTCCTATTGTCTTGGCAGCACTTGCAGCACTGCTGTTGCCAGCAGCAGTGCGCACACGTCGAAAGAAGATCAAGGCCTAGGGATTTTCTCGCGCTTAGCCCTTGCGCTTCACCAGATTTACGAAACCGATAATGAGACCAATCAATACTGCGACAGCACCAATTGGCGCAGTGAAAAATGTGAGCCAAGGCAACACTCCGAAAGCACTCGATCCTTCATTTAATGCATCGTCAACGAATATTGATGCAATAAGAGCGACCGATAGGGGAAGGATGGCAAAAACGATGCCGCCGAGAACTACGTACCATCCGCGAATTTTTCGATCTTGCATATGTTCTCCCTAGCCGTCTACGACTGTGCGACAACAAAGGCTAGTGGGAAACTCATGGAGCCCAAGATGAGAATCGAACTCACGACCTACGCATTACGAGTGCGTTGCTCTACCGACTGAGCTACCTGGGCAAGGACTTCACTTTATCGTCAAGAGGCGAAGGCGCATGATTCGCGGGTCGTCTTCCCCCAGAAATTCAAGGAGTTCGGCCGAAGATGGGTGCATCAAGATGCCTATTGGGTCGTGCGGGAAATTGCTGTGCAAGCGCTAGCACCTGTTCAAGCTCTTCACCTTTAGTACCTGTTGAACTGCCGTGATGACGCATTCGCTTTTCTAGGTGAATATCAATGGCGAAACCAGCCGCACCGATAATGCGTTCCAGTGTTTCAATTTTAGGAATCTTGATCCCCGATTCATAAGCAGCAAGTGTTGAGTGGGATGTTTTGGCCCGTCGTGCAAGCTCGCGTAATGAGAGCCCAGATTGTTGCCGCGCAGTTTTGATTGCAAAGTGAACATTCATGATGTCAGTAAAGATAACGAAGGGTTGGTAGAGACAAAACTACGAAAGTTCTACACCACGCACAATGGGGAGGCGCAGGAAAAGGGATTGCAAGAGAAGGGTTTCGTTGGCGTTCAGCCCAAGGTTGTGCATGGCGGTGTGGACGTGTGCAACTGCTTCGGCGTAGTCGTGAGTTTTGTGTGCATTGTGCGCATGCGACATTGCGTCGCGGTACACGCCAGCAAGTACGGCGAGCCCGCTGCGCAGTTCATCACTGCGGAAACGACGCAATTGACGCTTGTGGGCTTCGAGGAGAGTCTTACGACCACTGCCACGTTCGCCGGTTGCTTTCACACGTTTTTCAAGTTCTTCAATCTCAAGTTTGTGTTGTTCTTCGAGTGGAACCGTTGCGGCTTCAATGCGTTGCACAATGTCGTCGACAAGTGCGAGTGCAACTGAACCAGAACCATCGAGCGAAGTAGGAACGCTGCTAAATGCTAAGCGGCGTGCTGCGTATGCACCGTCTTGTGCAAGAAGTCGTGCGCGTTCAATGCTGCCTGCTGCGCCATGCGATGCAGATTGCGCTGTGGCTTGTGCAACGCCTTCGGAAATGAGTTGAGCCTCAATGATGTCGGGGCTCACTTCGCCGAATTGAACAACAACACAGCGGGAAGCAACAGTGACGAGGCTTGGTACGAGTGAGTCGGCAAGAAGAATGAAAACAACATGTGCAGTGGGCTCTTCAAATGTTTTGAGCAAACGAACCACAGCTGCTTCGGCCATGAGATGCACTTCATGCAAGATGATGATTTTGTGCGAGGACTCAATGGGGCTGCGTGATGCAGACTCGACAATGTCTTGTGCCATCTCGGCAGAGATAGATGCACCCTCACGCCAAATTTCGTGCACGTCGGCAAAACCTTGTTGTGCAATGAGGCGACCTTCACGCGACGAAGGGTCGGCTGCACCGGTGAGCAGTGTGGTGGCAAATGCACGAGCGGCTTCATCTTTGCCACAGCCTTCGGTTCCAACGAGGAGAAATCCATGAACAGGGTGTTCGGTGAGGCGTTGGAGAAGTTCAACGGCGTGGGGCTGGCCAATGACGGCGTCCCACATTGAACTCACCAGGGCATTGCTCATGAGTGCAATGTAAAGGATGGATGTGCCACTACCGCGGTAAATATTTTTTCTTCGACCACGTCTTTTGGCTCAAGGCCGTCGATGAGTATCCAACGCGCGGGGTCTTTTGCGGCGAGTTCAGCAAAACCTGCGCCGATGCGGGCGAAGAAGTCGGCCCCTTCACGCTCAAAGCGGTCGAGGTCGCGTTTGGCCAAGCGCGTGTTGGCTTCTTCGGTAGAAATCTGAATCCAGACCACAATGTCGGGGAGCACGTTGTTGAGTGCCCATGTGTTGATACTGAGCAATGTGTCTACGTCGAGACCACGGCCATAACCCTGGTAGGCGAGCGTGGAGTACACACTGCGATCGCTCACCACGTGTTGACCACGTTGGAGGGTGGGCTCAATGAGTTCGCTCATGTGTTGGGCACGGTCGGCGGTCATGAGTAGGAGTTCAGTGCGTGAGTTGAGATCGGTATTTTCTGGGTCGGCCAAAATGCCACGCAGCAATGCACCAATACGTGTGCCACCTGGTTCACGAGTGGCAACAGCGTTGATCTTTTCCGCAAGGCGAGTGACGTGCGTGCTCTTGCCGCAACCTTCGAGCCCTTCAAAGGCAATGTAGGTGCCGCGAGTGGTCATGAATCGTCGGAACTCTTTGCGGGTTTTTTCGCAGCGGCTTTTTTCACGGTTGCTTTTTTAGCTGCAGCCTTTTTGGCTGGAGCTTTTTTCGCAACCGCTTTCTTGGCAGGTGCTTTCTTCGCCGCAACTTTCTTTGCACCACGCTTCTTCGGCGCGCCACCGTTTTCCTCTATATATTCGCGGCGCAGTTGCAAGAGTTCATATGCCCGCTCGGGGTTCATGTCTTGCAAAATATCGCCACGCTTTAAGCCGGCATTGGTTTCACCATCGGTGACGTATTCGCCAAAGCGACCTTCTTTTGCAACTACAGGTTTACCGCTGACGGGGTCGTTGCCGAATTCTTTTAGCGGCGGTTTCGGCGCAGCACGCCCGCGACCAAATACTCGAGGTGTTGCCAATAGTGCGAGAGCTTCTTCCAAGTTGACGGAGAGAATTTGCTCTTCATTTTGCAAAGTACGGCTGTCTTTACCTTTTGATATGTAGGGGCCGAAACGACCGTTTTGGGCGGTGATGATTTCGCCGTCCGCTGGGTCATGGCCCACTGTTCGCGGGAGTGAGAGCAGGTCCTCTGCATCTTTCATGCTGAGACGTTCAACATTCATGGTTGCAAAGAGCGACACCATTTTTGGTTTTTCTAAACCAGGTGGCAAGTTGTCGGGAGTTCCCCATTGCACGTACGCGCCGTAGCGACCAGTTTTGGCAAAGACGGGAAATCCATCTTTGTGGCCGATGGGCTCGTCGCCTTTAGGTGCGGCAAGAAGCTGCAAGGCAACTTCCAACGTGAGATCTTCCGGGGTCATGGTGTCGGGAACGCCAGCAGTGTTTTCCAGGCTGCGCACGTAGGGGCCAAATTTTCCTGGCTTCACATAGACGTCTTCACCGTCGGCTGGATTCTTGCCCAATATAAAGGTGTTGATTGCAGCAGCATCAATTTCGTCGAGGTTGTTGGCAACGATGCGCTTCAAGCCGAGGTCGTTGGCCACTTCATTGCCGTTGTTGTCGAGAGCGCCAAAGTAGAAGTGTTGCAACCAGGCTTCACGACCTTGTTCGCCACGTGCAATGGCGTCGAGGTCTTCTTCCACCGAAGCGGTGAAGCCGTAGTCGACGAGTGTGCCGAAGTGATCTTCCAACAATCGAATGACAGAGAACGCTGTCCAGGTAGGAACAAGCGCTGTTCCTTTTTTACGCAGGTAATCGCCGCGGTCGACCATGGTGGAAATGATGGAGGCCCATGTTGATGGGCGGCCAATGCCGAGTTCTTCAAGTTTCTTTACAAGCGATGCTTCGGTATAGCGCGCTGGTGGTGAGGTTGCATGTGCATTGCTGGTGTATTGCGCAACAGAAATGGATTGCCCAGCTTTCATCGCCGGGAGCAACACCGATTCATCATTTTTCGCATCGGCCTTGTCGTCATCGGCAGCATCTTCATCGGGAAGATCTTCATAGGCCATGCGATAGCCCTTGAAGTTGATGGTGGTGCCACTCGCAGAAAACTCGCAACGCGAAGAAGCCGCGTCGGATGCTGTTGCTTCCAAACGCACGCTCACGGTGACGCCTGTTGCGTCGGCCATTTGCGATGCAAGTGTGCGCTGCCAAATGAGACGGTAAAGCGCGGCTTCTTGTTTTGACTTAAAGCTGCTTTCTACTTTTTCTGGAGCACGCATAGGCAACGTTGGGCGAATGGCTTCGTGTGCTTCTTGTGCGTTTTTAATTTTCGAATTGAAAATACGTGGTGATGACGAAAGTGCTTCATTGCCATATGTACTGCGAATGGTGTCGCGCACCTCACCCATTGCATCGGCGCTCAAAGTAACTGAGTCGGTACGCATGTAGGTGATGTATCCGTTTTCATACAAGCTTTGAGCAATGCTCATCACTTGGCGACCCGAGAGACGCAACTTGCGTCCTGCTTCTTGTTGCAAGGTGCTGGTCATGAACGGTGCTTTAGGAGATGAGCGGTACGGCTTGTCTTCCACGCTGGTGACGGTAAGTGACTTGCCGGTGAGGCCTGCAAGAAGTTCTTGACCTTGTTTTTCATTGACAACAACAACATCGCTTTTCGCTACACCATTGCTGTCGAAGTCTTTACCTGTTGCAATGCGCTGCGTGTTGAGCGCAATGAGTCGGGCGGTGAACTGCGGGGAAGTGTCGGCAAGCGCGTCGATGTCGAAATAGGAAGCAGAGTTGAACGCAATACGTTCGCGTTCACGTTCCACAATGAGGCGCAACGCCGGGCTTTGCACGCGGCCAGCAGAGAGACCCCGGTTCACACGTCGCCACAAAACGGGCGAGAGTTCATACCCATATAAACGGTCAAGCACGCGGCGGGTTTCCGCGGCGTCAACCAAGTGACGGTCGATCTTGCGAGGGTGGGCAACAGCGTGCTCAATAGCTGAACGGGTGATTTCGTGAAACACCATGCGATGGCATTCAACCTTGGGCTTCAGATACTCCTCGAGGTGGGCAGAGATGGCCTCTCCCTCGCGGTCTTCGTCGGTTGCGAGATACACCACGGTGGCGTTCTTCAGATCGGCCTTCAGGTCTTTTACAATCTGCTTGCCGCGCTCGGTGAGCTCGTAGGCAGCCTTGAAATGGTTGTCTACATCAACCGCCATCCCCTTGCTGGGGAGGTCGGCAATGTGGCCCACAGAGGCTCGGACGATGTACTCGCTTCCGAGGAACTGAGAGATGGTTTTGGCCTTGGCAGGCGATTCGACGATGACGAGTGGTTTTCCCATATGGTCTGTATCTGCTAGGTCATTTCAGAGGGCTTTGTCAAGCCATAGGGATAAAACCCTTATACTGCAAGGGTTTCAGAATCGTGGTGGTGACCCTCGACGTCAATTTTGGGCAAGATGCGATCAAGCCATTTCGGAATCCACCAGTTACGTGACCCGAGGAGTTCCATGGTGGCGGGCACCAAAACCATCCGCACAATGGTGGCGTCGATGAGGACGGCAAAAGCCATGCCCAAACCGAACAATTTCAGCTGGCGATCGTCACCCAAAACGAAGGCCGAAAAGACGCACACCATGATGAGTGCGGCTGCTGTAATGACTCGGGCGGTGGCGGCAAGGCCGTCGGCAACGGCTGACGCGTTGTCGCCAGTGCGGTCGTATTCCTCTTTTATACGTGAAAGCAAAAACACCTCGTAGTCCATCGATAAACCAAAGACGATGGCGAAGAGCATCATCGGTGCCCATGACTCCACAGGGCCTGCTTTGTCGACCCCGATGAGGTCTTTGCCCCAGCCCCACTGGAAGACGGCAACGATGAGGCCGTACGCCGCGCCAATGGAAAGGAGGTTCATGATGACCGCTTTGAGGGGAACCAAGAGGCTGCGGAAAACAGCCATTAATAAGAGGAATGACAAAATGAGAACTGCGCCAATGAGATAGGGCAAACGGCCACCGATGTAATCGGCAAAGTCAATACTGGCGGCAGTGAACCCGCCCACTTTTGCGGTGACTCCCGTTGCCGGAATCACTTCGTCGCGAAGAGTGTGCACGAGTTGGGTGGTTTCTTTTTCTTGCGGCGAACTCTTCGGATAGACCACCACCAAAGCGAGGGGTTGCCCATCGATTTCTGTTGATGGGCCAGCTGCGCTGAGCGGGCTTGGTGTTGCAAAGGCAACGTTGTCTGCTTGCGAGAGAGTGCCTGCAAATGCCATCAGTTTTTCTGGTGATGCTGCAGTGTCGCCTTGAACGGTGACGAATAGTGGTCCGTTCACACCAGGGCCAAACCCTTCGGCGAGAAGGTCGTATGCCTGACGTGCTGTTGTTTCTTCTGGTTGGTTACCCGTGTCGCCAAAGCCAAGACGAATACTGAAGAGAGGAACAGAGAGAAGAACTAAAACGCTTGATGAGGAAATGAGTGCGGTCCACGGGCGACGTTGTACAAAACGACTCCAACGGAACCAAAAGGTGAGTTCACGAGCTTTGGTAACGCGTACTGGAATGGGTTGACGAAGCGAACGAAAAACAAAACTCAGGGCTGTAATGGCAGCCGCACCAACGAGACCAAGGAGGAGAACGGGTAGCGAGTGGAAGATAATTGCACCGAGGGCGCAGAGCACAACCACCGTGAGTGCAGCAATAGCGGCACGTGTAGTGACATCGATGCGATGTTTCACCATGCCAAGTAGTGCGGGGAGCAAAGTAACCGATGCAAGCATCATTACGAGCACGCCAATAGCTGCACCTGTGGCAAGTCCACGCACAAATGACAACCCCATCATATATAAGCCAAGTAGCGAAATGATGACAGTGACACCAGCGAAAAGAACTGCGCGACCACTTGTATCAACTGCGTCGACCACAGCTTTTTCTACAGACATCCCTGCCTGTAAGCCTTCTCGGTATCGGGTAACGATGAACAGCGCATAGTCGATGCCTACGCCAAGACCCACCATTGCCACCATTGAAGTGGTGAAGTCGGGCATCAAAGTTGCATGACTCAAAATGGTGACGGTGCTGACAGCAATACCTAAACCAAGAAGTGCAGTGCCAATGGGCAAGCCCATAGCGAGTACCGAGCCAAAAGCAAGAACAAGAATCACAATGGCGGCAAGGATGCCAAGCGCTTCACTTTCTGGCACAGCGAACTTGACGAAAATTTCACCGCCGTATTCCACCTGAACTCCGCTGACTTTGGTGAGAGTGGCGTCACCAATTTCTTGAACCTCATCAGAGAAGGTGATTCCCTCTGCCTCACTTCTATTGCTGATATCTAAACGAGCAAAAGCAATTTTTCCCGACTGGCTGACCTGTTGTGGGTTGTCGTACGGGCTAATGGTGTCGACACCTTCGATGGCGCCTACTTGATTGAGAAAAGTTGCCATGGCATCTTTGAGGCCCGGTGCATTGAGGCCTTCTTCGCTTTTGAAGACCACTGTTGCCGAGAAGCCAGCTTTATTGGGGTTTGCTTTTTCAAGGAGTTCTTGAACTTCGCGCGATTCGCTACTTGGCAGCACAAAGTCGGTGCGGAAGTCACCCTTCATTGCGCCCGAAACTGCAGCAACGATGAAAAAGAGGGGAATCCAAATTCCGAAAACAACAATGCGGCGACGGCGCACGCAAAACCGGGCAAGTGAACTCAACATGAGGGGCCTTTCGAAGAAGAACTAGTCACAGGTTAGGGGATTAGCCATTAGCGTTTGCAGTAATGCACGAAGAAAACGCACATGCCTGGCGCGTGAAACGCCTCGACCGAGGGTGGAGCACACTTTTGGCGCACGATGGCAGCGAAATGCGCGTACGGAACATTGGGGCGGAAGTTGCGGTGGGCGACTATGTGACCATCGACACAAATGAAGAACGTGTGAGCGAAGTCTTAACGCGTAAGTCGGCCATCATTCGCCGAGCATCATTTGAAGGTGCACGCGCAACATCGCATGTTGTTGCCGCGAATCTCGACACCGTATTTTTGTTACACGCAGCACCATCGGGTGTGAACCCACGGCGGCTTGAGCGCGAGCTCATCTTGGCTTTCGATAGCGGGGCAACTCCTGTTGTTCTTCTCACAAAATCAGATGCAGTAGATGCAGAAACAATCGCCAATCTCACTGAAGTGGTGCGAGAGGTTGCTCCCGATGTCGATGTGCACGGGTTGAGTTCTCGCCAACAAGAAACGCTGGCAGTTCTTCATCAATACACAAGCAACAACGAAACCATTGTGCTTTTAGGTGCAAGTGGAGTAGGCAAGTCAACCTTGGTCAACGCACTTGTGGGCGCACGAGTGCAAAATGTGGGTGAAGTGCGTGAAGGCGACCAACGCGGACGGCATACCACCGTTGCTGCAGATCTTGTGGAAATACCAAGCGGTGGTTGGCTCATCGATACACCTGGTTTGCGTGCGCTGAGTTTGTGGACCAGTGGGCATGGCATTGAAAAAGCTTTTGCCGACGTGTTCGCGTTGTCGGAAAAATGTCGCTTTCGTGATTGCAAACACGAAGATGAACCAGAGTGTGCAGTTCAAAATGCAATTAGCACGAACACGCTTTCACCGTTACGCCTCAGCAGTATGAAACGACTCATTGCAGAAGAAGTTGCATTGGAAGAAGAGCAACGTGAACGCGAAAAAGCTAGTGACAGACGTGGTTTTCGCAAACCAAAAACTCCTTAAGTTGTTATTACCGCTCGTGTCGTTCACGACGTACTACCGTTAAGGAATGCCCCAAACCCTTGTTGTGTTAGCTGCTGGTATGGGTTCGCGTTATGGCGGCCTCAAGCAAATTGACCCCATGGGGCCATCGGGTGAAACCATTCTCGATTACTCGGTGTTTGATGCGTTGCGAGCAGGGTTTAGCAAAGTCGTTTTTATTATTCGCCCCGACTTCGAAGCCGACTTTCGTAACAATGTTTCGTCAAAGTTCGAGCATCTTGTCGATGTGGAATATGCATTTCAAACACTCGACAAATTGCCCAGCGGGTTTAGTGTTCCGGCTGGCCGAGAGAAACCATGGGGCACAACTCATGCCATTTTGTGCACAGCAGATGTGGTGAAAGAAAACTTCGCCGTAATTAATGCCGATGACTTTTACGGACAAGAGTCGTACGCAGTATTGAATGAAGAACTGTCTGGCGTCGACTCGCTTGCAAATACTTTTTCTATGGTGGGTTTCACCTTGCGCAACACGTTGTCAGACCATGGTTCGGTTGCACGAGGAGTATGCACAACCAATGAAAATGCATTACTCACTCATATTGACGAGATGACAAACCTGAGCCGCGAGGGGAGTGGTGCCCTGTACACGCGCGAAGATGGCAGCGTGGTCAATCTCACCGGCGATGAACCGGTGTCAATGAACATGTGGGGGTTCACCCCGCGGTTGTTCGACCACCTCGACCGAGTGTTCCAAGAGTTTTTACGCACGGCGGGAACTGAATTGAAAAGCGAGTGTTTCATTCCGCTGACGGTTGGCCAGCTCATCTCTGAGAAACACGTCACGTGCAAAGTGCTGCGGAGCAACTCCACATGGTTTGGCGTGACATATAAAGAGGACAAAGAGATCGTTCAGGGGTCAATTGCGGCTCTTGTTGAAAAAGGAAAATACCCAAAGAGCCTGTGGGCCTAGTTCTCCCTTCGTAGTCATCATTCGCTACGCAGTACGGTAGAGACATGGATTTTGCACTTACACCTCGTTGCTTGGAATATCGTGAAAAATTGCTCGCCTTTATGGACGAGATGATCTACCCCAATGAGGAACTGTACGAAGAGCAGTTACGTGAAGCGGGCAACCCACATGCACAGCCCCCCATCATGGAAGAACTCAAGAAGGAGGCTCGCAAGCGCGGGCTATGGAACCTTTTCCAACCACATAAAGAGTGGGGTCCTGGTTTAACAAACGCCGAGTATGCACCGCTTGCAGAAATTCTTGGCCGTTCAAGCATTGCTTCTGAATCGTGCAACTGCAATGCCCCCGACACCGGCAACATGGAAGTGCTCACGATGTTCGGAACTCCCGAACAACAAGACCTGTGGTTGCGCCCGTTGCTGGAAGGTGAAATTCGTTCTGCATTTGCCATGACCGAGCCAGCAGTTGCTTCCAGCGACGCCACCAATATTTCACTGAGCATCGAACGCGATGGCGACCACTATGTGTTGAATGGTCGTAAGTGGTGGACCTCAAATGCGTTTCACCCCAATACAAAAATTCTGATTGTGATGGGTAAGACCGACCCCAAGGCAGCGCCACACCAGCAGCAGAGCCAAATTTTGGTTCCCATCGATACCCCGGGCGTCACCTTGAAGCGCAACCTCACCGTGTTTGGTTACATCGACCAAGAAGGTCACGCCGAAACCATTTTCGACAACGTGCGTGTTCCTGTGAGCAACCTCATTGCCAACGAAGGCGACGGCTTCATGATTAGCCAAGCACGTCTCGGGCCTGGTCGTATCCACCACTGCATGCGCACCATTGGTGCAGCAGAACGGGCACTGGAAATGTTGTGTCAGCGCTCATTGAACCGCACCACATTTGGCAAGCGAGTAGCCGAGCGTTCCAACATTCAAGACTGGATTGCTGAAGCTCGTATTGATCTTGAGATGATTCGTCTCTTAACAATGAAAACAGCTTGGCTCATGGACACCGTGGGAAACAAGGGCGCACGTACAGAAATTGCGGCAATCAAAGTTGCAGCACCAGTAATGGCGCTCAAAATTATTGACCGCGCAATTCAAGTGCACGGCGCTGGCGGCATTAGCCAAGACTTCCCACTGGCTCGCATGTACGCACACATCCGTTCACTGCGCTTGGCCGATGGCCCAGACGAAGTGCACAAAATGACTATTGCGCGTGCAGAGCTACGTAAGTACGACCCATCATTTCGTACCGACGGTGTGAGCACCATTGCCCCAGGTGGTGGTCGGGGCTAGATCTAGCCCCACCATGGCACCTCCGGTACCCGAGGCGCCAACAAAAGTAGTTGCTCGGTGAATATCGGCAAACTGCTTCACAATGGCGAGTCCTAAACCAGAACCGGGCATGGCACGCGTTGCTGCTGCACGGTAAAAGCGATCAAAAACAAACTGGCGATCTTCAGGAGCAATGCCGGGCCCGGAGTCGTGCACTTCAATGCGCGTTCCTTTAATGAAGACATCAACTTTGCCGCCCGCTGGGCTGAACTTGATGGCGTTATCGATGAGATTCGAAATAGCCCTATCGAATTGTGCTGGTCGCAGCATTACTTGTGCTGGTGAAGCGGAGTGGAGTTCCACCACGCGACCTGAGCGTCGTTGAGCACGTTCCACAACTTCTTGTACAGTTTCACCGATGTCGACGAGAACAGGGTCTTCCGATGACCGTTGGTCTGAAGCAAGTGCAGAGAGTTCACTCGAGAGCGCGGTGAGCTCATCAATTTCAGCACGAATGTCGTGAATAATTGCCTCGCGAGTGTGCTGTGGCAAGTCGGGGCGTTCAAGTAATTCTGAGTTCGCACGCAAGCTAGTGAGAGGTGTGCGTAGCTCGTGACTTGCATCTTGCACCAGTTGCTTTTGTTGGGCTACTGAGTTGCCTAACGCTTGCAACATCGTGTTGAAACTAGAAACCAAGTCGGCAACTTCGCCACTGGCCTTAATATTGATGAGCTGCGAAGTGTCTTGCGTTGAAGCAATTTCTACTGCAGAGGCAGATAGTTGTTCAATAGGTTTACTTGTGCGGCGGGCAATGAACCAACCGGCAGCAGCCGCCATGACAATGCCACCGAAGCCAAACACGATGAGCCACGTACGCATTCCTGCGCGTGCATCTTCAATGTCAGTGATGTCGCGACCAAGTTGTAGCGCCCCGCCACTGGGTAATGAAACGGTGAGCACACGGTATGAACTACCTGCAACGGTGGTGTTATAGAGCAAGCTCAAACCGTCGGTCGTGCTTTGCGCTAGTACGAGTTCATCTGCCCGCACCGCTAATTCAGAGGGGCCGAGGCTTGCTAAAACGCTTCCGTTAATGCCTATGACCTGAGTAATGGCATCGAACTCGGGCTGTAAAAGTGTGGGGCCGAGGGGCGAAGACATGCGGCCAGGAAAACGTGGCTGATCAAAACTGCGGTTGATTTCGCGCACAATGGTGCTTGCACGTGCGGAGAGTGACGCATCAACCTGCGAACGCAGTTCATGGCTCGCAATGATGTAGGCACCAGCAGCGAGTGTGCCAACGGCAATGAAAGCAATGCCACCGGTGGCAATAGCGAGACGTGAACGCAAACTCATTATGAAGCCTTCACCGTGTAGCCAACTCCACGAATGGTGTACACCACTCGCGACTCGCCACCTTCCTCAGTTTTGCGGCGCAGGTATCCGATATAAACATCGAGCGACTTTGAACCGGTTTCAAAATCAAAACCCCAAATTTCTTCGTATAACTGTTCGCGTGTAACAACAAGACCGGTGCGCAACATGAGTGCTTCTAAAAGGTCGAATTCTGTTTTCGTTAAACTGAGTGGCCGATCACCGCGCAATACCTCGCGCCGTGCAGTATCGAGTGAAAGGTCGCCAACACGCAGCACAGTATTTGCGCCTGCTGGTTCACGGCGTCGCAGAAGCGCACGTACGCGCGCAAGTAGTTCATCAATAGAGAATGGCTTCACCAAATAGTCATCGGCACCAGCATCGAGCCCGGCGACGCGGTCGTTTACTTCGTGCTTGGCAGTGAGAAGCAAAATAGGAACACGAATACCTCGAGTGCGCACTTCACGACACACGGTCATGCCATCGGCAAAAGGCATCATGACATCCATGACAACAACATCGGGTGGAGTTTTCGTAATGAAGGCAAGTGCCGCAGCACCATCGTTCACCATGCTGACGCGATAGCCCTCTAATTCGAGAACCCGTTGAACGGCAGAACGCACTGCTGGGTCATCTTCGGCGATCAGCACATGTGACGGAACCTGATTCATTCCAGATTTTTGCGGTGAAGCCATAGTGATTACGGTACTCAGCCTTGCGCGACCCCGCGTACCACCGAGGGTGCATTCTTTATCAATATTTACTATTGGCGTCGTCGACCACGTCTACTGCGCGGTCGAAGCCGGTTGTGGCCAACCGTGAACGTATTGCCACTTGTGAGCAGGCCACAACACATGACACTTGGCTTGTGCGTAATTTGCCGGCAAAGCCCATGAGAATTCCGATCCCTGCATCATCGAGCAACGTGAGATCGTTGAGGTTGATCACTACGGGCATATTGGGGTGTTCTTGTGTTGCCTTATTGAGCGTGTCGCTGAGGTGAGGCAATGTCGATACAGAGGCTTCGCCGCTGAGGCGAAGAACAACCACGCCCTCGTTGAGGAGAATCTCACCACGCAATTGCATGATGAGACAATATCGGCATTTCGTTATGGCTCGGTGAGCATGGCGACATGTGCCCGCAATGTGAGAGAAGGAATAAAGGGTCCGAGTAACGGTAGCGAGGTGTTTTCTTTGTATGTCATCGAAACTTGGGTGATGCCATCGGAGTTGGTGGCAACAATCGCTGTTGGAGCAAAGCCACTCTCTACGGCGATTTCTTGCGCAGCCAATTGGGGGTCGATAGACACCGAGGCGTAGCGAGCAGCGTTACGTGTTACTTCCCATAGTGCAAGTTGTTGTCGAGCAACGATAGCGAATTGCGCAATCAGCATGACAAATACAACAAGCAGAGGGAGGGCCAGCGCAAACTCAATGGTTGCCTGACCCTCTTCATTTTTACTAGCCAACTTCGACGCTGGCTTTATCGACCACTTTGTTGAAAACATTGTCGAACAGTTCGCCAATACGACCCGCACCGCCACCGGCTGTTGCCCAAGTAATGACAAGCACGGCGATGACCGCAGCAGCGAGAAGAATAAGCGCATACTCGGTGGTTGCCTGGCCATCGTCGTCGTGCTGTTGGCCAAAGAAGTGCTGAACGAAACGCTGAATGCAGAAGTTGCTGTAAAAAATCATGATGCCTCCGAGATGTGAATCAGCTCAATGTGAGCGAGGAAAGTGCCCCAACAAGAATGGGCACGATGGTGAGAGTGACAAATGAAGGCAGGACGCACACCACAAGAGGAAAAGACAAGCGAATGGGAAGTTTCGCTGCATCCTCTTGGGCGATGCGCCTGCGCTCACTGTGCGCTTCGTGTGAAAGTCGTTCGAGTAATGGTGCAAGAGGGAGACCATCACGTTCCGAAGCAGCAAGTGCATTAACAACGCCCGTCGCCCCAGTGCCGAAATAGTTTATGAGTAGCGGCAAAGCATCAACAAAACGGGTGTGTGTTTCACTGGTGGCGAGTATTTCAGTTGCCGCAGTCCTGACGATTGGTTGAGACCACTGTGACATTGCGTGAAAACTTCGCTGCGTACTATTTCCGCTCTTCAGGAGCACAACAAGTAAGTCAATGAAGTCGATAAAGGCAGAAGTGGCGGCATCAATTTTTCGATGAGCCAACTTCTTCATCCACCAGCGACCAACAAAATTAAGTACTGCACCAACTCCACAGCAGAGGAAACCAACAGGTGTAGTAAACAGAACATTTCGCACGTTGGCGTTAGTGGCAACCATCATTGAACCGAAGGCAAGTGGCAGCCATGACAAGATGCGTGCGGAAAACAATGCTTGTGCCGACTGGAGTCGACGTTCTTCGCTGACGGAGTGGCGTTCACGTAGTACCCAACTTGCGCGTTCAAGTGCATACCGCGTGCCGACGCCTCCTGCACTTGCAGCAACGATGGCTTGAAGTCCAAAGACCACATCGTCCGGGACATCAGATACAGAAGATGACATGAGCACTTCTTCTAGGGGTGCACCAATACGGCAATGTAAAGCCAAATTTTGGAAATGCACTTGCATGTGTGCTGGAAGAACAGGCAGTGCATCATTCACTGCGGCGCGCAGTGAGTGCCCAGTGTGAATGGATCTTTCAATTGCATCGAGAAAATCAGCAGTGCAAAGTGCTACCGAAAAGTGTTGTTTCCTGGAGCGCGGTTTCTTTGCCATGCGAGATGGAAATGAAGCGGAGGCTTGCTGTTTCTGCACAGGGACAAGTACATGAACAATGCGCAGTCGTGTCCAGTGTTTGGTGGCAGTACTCTCAAAAGCTAAGTAAAAAGATGCAAAGTAGAGCACATACGCAAGAGCATGCATTACATCACCAGTGCGAGTTCACCGTTGCTCGGATGCAAACTGTGTGCAAGAACACTGGTGCTATAGGTTCCGTGTGTAGTGAGGTTGTCGCCAATTTCCACAATTTGGGCAACTCTGCGGCTTCCTTGTGGGCATCGTTCAACAAAGACAACGATGTCAATTGCTGAGGAAATATATGAACGCACGGCTGAGAGCGGCCAGTTCGGTGTTGCTTGTAACACCATGCTTTCAATACGGTGCAATGCGTCGTGAGCGCTGTTTGCGTGGCAGGTAGACATTGAACCTGCATGACCCGTATTCATTGCTTGCAGCATGTCGAAAGCTTCGGGGCCGCGTACCTCACCGACGATGAGGCGATCGGGCCGTAAGCGCAAAGCGTGACGTACCAAATGCGAAAGTGATATTTCAGAAATACCTTCCGCCGAAGAAGGTCGTGATTCGAGATACACCACATGAGGGTGAGTTACTGCAAGTTCATTCGTGTCTTCTAAAACAACAAGGCGTTCATTGGCCAGAGCTTCACCTGCAAGTGCGCTCAGCAGTGTTGTTTTACCGGTAGAAGTAGCACCAGCCACAACAATGTTGCGCCGTTGGTGCACAACGGAATGCAAAAGGTCAGCAACGCGGCCACCAGCAAATGAGGAAATGCCAAGGGCACGAGAAGAAAACCGACGAATGGTGAGACATAGCCCATATGGGCTGACAGGGGGAATAGCGGCACAGAGTCGTGACCCGTCACTGAGGCGAGCATCGACAACCGGAGAAGAAAGGTCGATACGTCGGCCAATGGGAGCAAGTAAACGCTCAAGAAGTGCCGCTGCCTCACCTGGGGCGAGTGAGCCCGCTCGTTCTAGACCTGAGGTACGTTCGGCCCACACCTCGGTGTTGTTATTGACAATGATCTCTTTGACGTCGGGGTCATTGACAAGGTCTTGTAAACCAGCAAAGTGGGGCTGTCCAAAATGGGTGCGCTGTTGCATTAGAGAAATGGCTTTTTCGGAATGGGGATTGACAGCACTTCAACCAATGCACGCAAGCCTTCATTGAGTGCGGCCGGAATACGGCTACTCAAGAGACCAGCGTCAACCGCACGCGAAACACTGGGGTCAACTTTGATGGTGGAAACAATGGGAGTTTTCAACACCGTGGAAATATCGGTTGGAGTGAGAGCCCTGCCAGCCTCTTCGAGCACAATGATGCCGTCGCTACGCAAGTACCCATGGCTCATTTTGTTACTTGCCTTGCGCAGCGCCAAGTAGCACGGACGCAGCACGAGAAATGTGCGATTGGCAATGCGCTCGAAGCTCTCATTGAGTTCACCTGTTCCTACGTCAATGACCACCGGCGCGTCGTATGCAAGAAGTTGGTTGGCAACTTCTTTCCAGTTGTGTTCAACGGGAGTGCGTAACTCACGTGGTGCAAAGGAAAGTAATTTGAGTGAAGCATTGACATCGACGGGTTTCGTATCGGGTGGGTCGGGAATGCCGAGTGCCGGAGCAAGTTCGCCGGCAAGGTCAACGATGTATCCACCGCCTCGGTGTTGGGCAGCGAGCATCATTGCGAGTGCGGCACTGGTAATGGTGGTTCCACTGCCACCTTTGGGGGATCTACACACCACAATCATGGGTGCTCCTTTCACATGTCTTGGCCTCGAAATGGTGAGGTACTTCAATGTGTGATTTCAGGCGCACTTCGTGGCAACTACTTTTCAGAAAGTCTCATTCAGTTGTAATACCCGATACTCTTTTCTCATGGAGGTGTCTGTGCGCCTGGTGGGCTCCGCCGCCTTCAAAGCGGTTGAGACGAGTGAACCTCGTCTGGCGGGTTCGATTCCCGTCCACCTCCGCCACTCGTGGAAGTTATTCCTGCTTGCGCTCTTGGGGTTCTGGTTGTTGAGCCCGACAAGCAGCGCGCATGCCGACCCTGCACAACCGGGGAATACGCGCAGTGTTGTTACCGAAATATCGCCAACGACAAGTGCAATTGAAGTTTCCATTGTTGGCGTTGACGCTTTTGTAAAAATGAAAGTACAGCTAGGGCATAGTGCTGAAGTCATTGGTTACGACGAAGAGCCTTATTTACGTATTGATGAAAAGGGCCGCGTGTTTGAAAACTCATGGTCTCCTACCACGGTCATTAATCAGACTCGATATGGAACAGGCAGCACTATTCCCACGAATTATGTGAGTACCGATGCGCCAACCTGGCGACAAATAGCAAGCAATGGCGAGGCAATATGGCACGACCATCGCGTGCATTGGATGAGCCCGTTAAAGCCAGCAGTTGTGAACGACGACGGGTTAGTGCAAGATTGGCAAATCGACATGACAGTTGATGGCGCAGTCACTGCAGTACTAGGGAATTTATATGTGGAAGATGCGCCAGGCTCATGGTGGTGGCTACTTGTTATTCCTGCTGGGGCCAGTGTGTTCTTGATGAAAAAGCGATTGCATCACGTTGCTCTTGCAGGAGTGAGCGCTGCATTGGTGGTTCTCGGAGTTGTGCAGTATTTCTCACTGCCAAGCCCTGCCCGCGATACTCCGTCGCTCATTGCACTCGGAGGTGTTGCGTTATTGCTCGTGTTGGTAGCAATAACAGTGCGCAGCGAAGAATTTGTTGCAGCATTCTCTACTGCAGCGGGTGTTGCAATTGTTGTTGCTATCGCTTTGCACCGCAACCAGATGAATCATCGCTTTGTACCAGGCATGGGTGATGCGTGGTCTGTACGAGTCATTCTTCCTATTGCCCTGGGTTGTGCATCAATTGCAATTTGGCATGGGCTCAATGCATTGTTGCGTGTACCGCAACCTTTGGCAGATGAAAGCTAAGGAAGCTTAAACAGCAAGTAGGTCGCGTGCGCCGGTGTCGCTTGACGGGTGGCGCAACTTGCTCATGGCACGAGCTTCAATTTGGCGAATGCGCTCACGTGTGAGGTTGAAGTGGTCGCCCACTTCTTCCAACGTGCGTGGTTCGCCACGGTCGAGACCAAAGCGCAATTTCAAGATTTCGCGTTCGCGCTCGTCGAGCGGAGCAAGGAGTCGCTGAATTTCTTCTGGCAACAATGCAGTGGCAGCAACTTCAAAGGGCGACTCTGCGGAGCGGTCTTCCACCACGTCGCCAAGTTCAGCATCGCCATCTTCACGCAATGGCTCAGACAGCGAAAGAGGTTCAGCAGCAAAGCGCAATGCCTCGGTCACTTTGTCTTCTGGCATTTCCACTTCTTTAGAAAGTTCAGCCAAAGTTGCAGGGCGACCATATTTCAATTCGAGTCGTGAGCGAGCCTTTTGCAAACGTGCAAGGGTGTCGCCAGCGTGAACTGGAAGGCGAATGGTGCGCCCAGTGTTGGCAATACCGCGAGTGATGGCCTGACGGATCCACCATGTTGCGTACGTAGAGAATTTAAAACCTTTGCGCCAGTCGAATTTTTCCACGGCGTGCATGAGGCCGAGGTTGCCCTCTTGAATGAGGTCGAGGAGTGGCAAGCCAGATGCTTGGTACTTCTTGGCAATAGACACCACGAGACGCAGGTTGGATTGCACAAAGGCGCGCTCGGCGGTTTCGCCTTCTTTAGCGGCGCGCTTTAATTCGCGCTTCTTAGTAGGCGAGAGAGTTTTTTCTGTTTCGGCAAGTTCAACTTGCGCTTCTTTGCCAGCTTCGATGGCTTTGGCTAAACGAACTTCGTCGTCTTTCGTGAGCAGGGCATATTGGCCAATGTCGGTGAGGTATAGCCGAACAAGGTCTTCCTCATCGCGGTCGACACGGTCCTTAGCCATGAATGCTCCCTCTCAGCCCAATATTCCCCAGCGGGGAACCCGCCTTACGATACCGACGCCATGTGGCGTGGCAACCATGATTGAGCCGATTTCTGTAACGTAGGAGATATGGCGAATCCACTCTTGAACGAGAAGTCAATGAAGCAGGCAGTGCAGCGCGGCTGGGCAGCCTCAGAAGCCGATGCCGGTACGGCGAAAAGCCCAAAAACCGAGACAATTGCACCACTTTCCGATGGTCCGGTGAGCCCGTGGGGAGGAACCCGCGCAGCGGGCGACACTATGACCGCGAGCGGTGCAGCAACAGCTACCTTGACGCTTTTGGCACTGTTGGTGGGCGCTGCAACATTTGGTTGGAGCCTCGTGAGCGAACCCGCTGCCGGCCAAGTGCAGTTTCCGGCCTGGATTCTTGCGGGCGTGCTCGTGGGCTTGGTATGTGCCATTGGTGCAAGTTTTCGTCCGCAGTACGCACGAATACTCGGCCCTATTTATGCCATTGCCGAAGGTGTTGTTGTGGGCGCCGTTTCACGTGCTTACAGCATTGAATACAGCGGCATTGTTTTGCAAGCAGTTGGAGCAACGCTCGGAGTTTTTGTGGCGATGTTGGTGATGTACCGCACGGGCATCATTCGCGTGAACGATAAATTTCGTCGCGTAGTAATGAGCGCCATGGTGGGCTTGCTCATTTTTTACGGTGTGTCATTTCTCTTCAACCTGCTTGGCGCAAACATTACGTTTTTTAATGACGCCAGCTTGCTAGGAATTGGCTTCAGTATTTTCGTTGCTGGTCTTGCTGCAGCAAACTTGGCACTCGATTTCGACTTCATTGAGCGCGGTGAAAAAGAAGGACTACCCAAACAAATGGAGTGGTTTGCAGCACTTGGTGTGGTCATCACACTCGTGTGGCTGTATCTCGAAATTTTGCGCTTGCTAGCGAAGCTGCGCGAAAACTAAAGCGAGGAAATACTGCGCGCAGTAGGTTGCGCAGCAAGAAGTGCGCTGGGCAGCTCTTGGCCGGTTGTTTCGCAGGTCCAATATGTGCCGGCCTCGAGGCGGGCAAGTGCTGTTTCGACGTCGGCAAGATCTTTCTCAATGGTGTCGAGGTCGACAGCGTCGGGGTTGATTTCTGGGGCTGACGATGCAAACTCATTTTCCATAGGGCAGAGGTTAGTACTTCTCTTGCCGTGGCAGATAGTGTTGCTTTCTATGTCAAGTGCACCAGCTTTCCCACCTTTCGACGGATCCGCCCCACAGCAACAAAAGTTTGCGGCTTACCCTGAAATGGGTATCGACCCAGCCAAGCGTTACACCGCAACGATGGAAACTTCAATGGGAACCATGGTCATTGCTCTCGACCCCATCAAGGCTCCAAAAACGGTGAACAGTTTCGTGTTCCTCGCCTTGAATCATTATTTCGACGGCATCATTTTTCACCGCATCATTAATGGTTTTGTTTGCCAAGGTGGCGACCCCACAGGCACAGGTACGGGTGGCCCGGGTTACCGCTTCGAAGATGAGCTTCCATCCGCTGGTCAGTATCAAGTGGGTTCATTCGCAATGGCCAATGCTGGGCCAAACACCAACGGCTCACAGTTCTTCATCATCTCAGGCCCCGATGGCTGCCGCTTGCCGCCTGCATATGCATTGTTCGGTCAAGTTGTGAAAGGTCTCGAAGTTGTCGACGCAATGCAAAAAGTTGCAACAGGTTCTGGCGATCGTCCAAAAACCGACGTGGTTATCAACTCGGTCACCATTACCGTCGCCGACTAATTCGTGGCACCGCTCGTTGCAGTTGCGGGTCGCACAGCAAGTGCGGGGAAAGTTTCTCGCGATGCTGCAACCTTTGCTGGGCAACGTTATTTAGATGCACTTCTTCGTGCGGGTGGTGAACCGTGTGTTGTAACGCCACGTGAGTTAACTGCTGATTCTGCACAAGAAATAATGAGCGCCTGCGATGCGTTGTTGCTCACGGGCGGCCCCGACGTAGACCCAGCGTTATATAGCCACGAGCCTCACCCGCGTACGTACGGTGTCAATGCTCTACAAGATCACTTTGAAATGGCGTTACTGCATGCAGCGATGTTGCTGAATAAACCAGTTCTCGCGGTTTGTAGAGGAATTCAATTGGTCAACGTGGCACTTGGTGGAACCTTGCACCAGCACATTGATGACGACACCACAGTTGCGCACAAGCCAGTGAACTTTCCCGACGGTGAAGAGTTTGCCATTCATTCCGTGCGCATTGCTGAAGGTTCTCAAGTGCATCGTGTTGTTGGTGCTACTGATATTGACGTTGCATCATTCCATCACCAAGCAATTGATGAACTTGGCGCAGGGCTCACTGCAGTTGCGTGGTCGAGCGATGGATTCATTGAGGCTGTAGAACACAACACAAGTTGGTTACTTGCAGTGCAATGGCATCCGGAAGATACGGCCGCGCATGACCCTTATGCACAGGCTCTTTATGATGCAGTAGTGGGTGCAGTTAAGTCGCCATCAATTGCCCAGCGAAATGTACGTGTAATTACATCGCCTAAGGGCTGAGCTACAACGTATTCAGTGAGCGGAAGATACGGCAGTCGCAGTGGAAAGCGCGACCATGCAGGAAGAAGCGACACTGCTGCAGCAGCGATGAGTGAATATGCAGCACGTGCAGGGAATTCCAGTGGTGGTTGAATAATGAGGTATCGCGCTGCATCACGTGCTTCTTTTGTTGATTTCAATTCACTGCGGAATTCGGCAAGTTGTTTGCGCAGTTCACGTTCGGTGGTGGGCGGGTTCGGTACACCGAGTGCGCTGGCAATGACCGACACATCAGCCACGTATCCATCACGATCTTTTTGGTCGAGAGGGGTGGCGCCGTAGCGCTGGTAGGCGCTCAAAAAACTGTCGACTTCAGCAACATGCACCCACAACAAAAGGTGCGGGTCATTTGCCGAGTAGGGCCTGCCATCGGGGGCAACGCCGGTCACGCGCTCGTGAACCGCAAGCACGCGATTCACCGCAGCTTGCGCCACGTCGGCTGTGCCAAAACTGGTAGATGCCAAAAAGTCGGCAGTGCGCTGCAAGCGGCCCCAGGGGTCGGCCTTGTAGTCGGAGTGAATAGCAACACCAGCCATGGCAAGTGGGTGCAGCGACTGGAAGAGGAGTGCCCGTAATCCGCCAATAAACATCGAGGCGTCACCATGAACGCGGTAAATGGGTCGGTCGGGAGTAAACCAGCGCGGGCCGGGGGCCGACATGAGGTCTTGAGCCTTGGTGGCACTATCGGGGCCCACCACGCGTTCACGAATATTGTTCGCGATGAGTTGGCGTACCGATTCAATGCATTCGGTGAGCTCAATGGATGCCATGGGCTTATCTTGACAGCGTACGCTTCACTTATGTCGTCTCCAGGTGAAGAAAACATACCCCAGTCGGAAAAAAATCGAGTCGGGTCCACACGGTGGCTCATACGAGCAGCCTTCATTTTTTGGGGTGGGTTCTTAGTAATGGTGGCAACACGCCATTCCATTAACCGTCTGACGAACCTCTTCATTTTATTACTGGTATCACTCTTTCTCGCCTTTGCTATTGAGCCAGGTGTCAACAAATTAGAAGCACGTGGCTGGAAACGTGGTCGGGCAACAATCAGTATTGTGCTGAGCGTTGTTGTTATCGCAGTCGCATTTTTGGCACTGTTCGGCACACTTGTCGCAAGCCAGATGGCAGACCTCTTGCAAAACAGTGAGAAATATGTGAATGAGTCGGTGTCTTTTATTAATGACACGTTCAATGCAAACATTGATCCACAAGAAGTGAACGACAAAATTTCAGACCCCAATGGGCCAGTGCAGAAATTTATTAACTCACAGCAAGACAAAGTAGTCACATTGTCGGTGAAGGCACTGGGTGCTTTGTTGCAAGCATTCTCAGTTTTGCTCTTCACCTATTACATCGTTGCTGATGGTCCAAAACTGCGGCGAGCTTTATGTTCGCGATTAGCCCCCGACAGACAACGCCGAGCGCTTGCAGGTTGGGAAATTGCTGTCAGCAAAACAGGTGGCTATTTGTATTCGCGGGCTCTGCTCGCATTGCTGTCGAGCTTCTTTCACTGGATTGCGTTCCAGGCAATCGGTACACCAGCACCTATTGCAATGGCGCTGTGGGTGGGTGTGGTGTCACAGTTCTTGCCCGTCGTAGGAACCTATGTTGCAGGAGTACTTCCTCTTGTTTTGAGTTTTGTGAATCACCCAGCCTCTGCACTATTTGTTGTTGGGTTCATCGTGATTTATCAGCAAGTAGAGAACTATCTCTTTTCACCACGCATCACCGCTCGCACCATGGAGTTGCACCCAGCGCTGGCATTCGGTGCGGCAATAGCTGGCGCAGCAGTTCTGGGGCCAGTAGGAGCGGTACTTGCATTGCCAGGGGCTGCAATGATTCAGGCAATTTCTAGTGAGTGGGGAATACGCCACGATGTAATTGAAAGCCCGCTCACGTATGTTGTGCCAGCCAAAGAACGCGTGCGTCGCGCGAAGAAGAATCGCAATTAAGTAATGCCCATACCCTTTGTGCCGGCTCTTGAGAATGTTCAATACGGTTCATGTGAGCAGGTGTCGCCTCTCATTCGGCGTGTCATAGCCAATAACCCTTCAAAATTCACATATCGCGGTACGGGTACGTACATCGTTGGCAATGGCGATGTTGTCGTTATTGATCCGGGCCCCATTCTTGAGTCTCATCGAACGGCTTTAGAAAACGCTCTGGAAGGTGAACGTGTGGTGGGCATTGTGGCCACACATTGCCATGGCGATCATTCGCCGCTCGCGCAGTGGATGAAAGAAACTTACGGTGCTCCAACGTATGCATTTGGCCCTCACCCTTACTATGAAGTGGTTGCCGATGATGAAGACGCCGAAGATGAAAAAGATGATGTTGATGCATCGGGTACAGAATCCGATGTGCGTGAACACGTAGACACCGCATTTGTTCCCGATGTAGCAGTGAAAGACGGCGAGAAGTTTCTTACGGTGGGCAATTGGTCGCTCACGGGTGTGCACACTCCTGGTCATACTTCAAATCATTTGTGCGTCGCTCTCGATGCTGAAGAGGCGCTCTTTACGGGCGATCACATTATGGGGTGGAGCACAACTGTGGTGACCCCACCCGATGGAAACATGCGTGACTATTTTGCGTCAGTGCGCAAATTGCAATTACGCAACGACAAAGTGTTGTGGCCAACACATGGAAATCCCATTACCAAACCGCAACCCTTTTTGCAGGCTTATTTGGAGCATCGCGAAGAGCGCGAAGCACAAGTACTCGCACAAGTACGCGCGGGTGTAAGCACCGTTAAGAAAATGGTGGAAGTGCTTTATGCCGATGTCCACAAGCAACTACATAAGGCTGCGGGCCGAAGTGTTTATGCGCATCTCATAAAGTTGAGTGAAGACGGTCTTGTTGTAGTTGCAAATGGTGAAGCACCAATGAAGAAAAGTGTCTACCTGCCGAAGTAGTTCCAAGTTTCGGCACTCAAGCATTGCTACTGTGAATCTGTGAAGATGCAGACACTCGTAAAATGGTTGGCCCCAGTTGGCGCCGTCATTATTTTTGGAGGGGTCGTCGCTGTTGCTGCTTCTGGCGAATCTTCTAACACTGCAGCTGCTACGTCAACTACATCAACAACCTTTGCTTCGACCACAACAACGGTTCCGGTCACCACCATTCCCGAAACCACCACGACAACGACGACAACTACCCCTGGGCCAACCACCACCACAGTGGTGGTCTATTCACGTGAGAACCCTCGCCCCGTTCCCGAAAAGTCAGGCACGGGCCGGCGCATTGTTTACGCAAACATGGACAACTGGGTATGGATCATTGAAGAAGACGGCACCGTTGCCTTGTCGGTTCCTGTCTCGGGGCGACAATTTGTGCCAAAGCCAAAAACTTACAAAGTATTTAGTAAGAGCGAATTTTCGCAGAGCATCTTTTTCCCAGAAATTAAAATGAAGTGGTCAACTCGTTTCGCCATTAGCCCCAATGGAAAAAACACCATTGCATTCCATGAAATTCCTACTTGTGCGTGGACCGGCGGCCACTGCAATGTAAAGGGTCTGATGCAAACAGAAGAACAACTTGGCACGTTCCAAAGCGGCGGGTGTATTCGTATGGCATCTCGCGATGCAGAGTTTCTCTACAACTGGGTAGAAATGGGAACCAAAGTAGTAGTGCTCGCCTAGCGCGAGTTACTGACAACTCTCCAGAATATGAGCGAAGAGCGCTGTGAGCGTTGCATCATCGCCCGACTGTGTTGCATTCAAGGTTTCATGAATATTTGGCAGCAATACTTCGTCGCCCACGACCACGGCTTGAATTGCAGTAAAGCCAAGGCGGAGGTACTCCACAGCATTTTTCCCACCGCGTGGCGAAGGCGCTGAGCCAATAATGAAAACTTTCTTTCCTAAAAATACATGTGCACCGTACGGGCGGCTCATCCAGTCGAACCAGTTCTTCAGCGGGCCTGGGATGCCGTAGTTGTATTCAGGTGTGGCCACAACAACAAAGTCACTCGCCGCAATTTCTGCGCGAGCTGTAGCGACTGCTGCTGGTGGCGTGTCGGTGTCGAGGTCTTGGTTATAGAGAGGCAACTGACCAACAGCATTGGTGCGCACCACGTCGCCCTTGCCGCTGGCGAACTGTGCAAAGTGCTCAAGGATGGCTGTATTGAAGCTTCCTGCGCGCAAAGAGCCTGAAACGGTGAGGAATGTGGGCAAAGACATGCCAATACGATACGGGTGGAACAGCGGGGCTACCTTTTTATGGGGGTATCACATATGAACTTGGCAAAAATTGGTGAGTATTGGGCGCGTTGGCGGCCAAATGACATTGCAATCAAGTTTGGCGGCGTTGCTACTTCATGGCGCGAACTTGATACACACACAAATGAATTAGCGGCGGGCCTTGTTGAACGCGGCATTGGCCGTGGCGACCGCATGGGGTTGTTGCTCACAAACTGCTTGGAATGGATTGAGCTCAGTGTTGCCGCTTGGAAAATTGGCGCTGTCATTGTTCCTATTAATACGCGCTTCACGGCATCAGAAGTTGCCTACGTCGTTTCCGACGCTGGTTGCAAGTTGCTTTTCACTAATGAAGCATTAGCGCCTGCCACAACGGAAGTCTTTGGCTCATGCCCTGTGATTCGCGTGGAAGATCTAGGGCAGTTATTTGTGAGCGGCGCAAGTGTGGGCATTGCCGACACACTCGATACCGAACCATCTTTTATTTGCTACACCAGTGGCACCACCGGCGACCCGAAAGGTGCAGTGCTCACGCATGGGTCGTTCAACGCGGCATCGCAGAGTTGGGCACAAGCACTTGAACTCACGCCGAAAGACAAACTCATTTTGCCATTCCCACTCGCATTCACTGGTGGGTTAGCACTGTGCATGTTTACCTATTGGTCGGGTGGCACTTTGTTGCTCGAGCCAATGGTTGACACCGATCGCATTTTTGACCTCTTTGAACAAGAAGGTGCAACGGCACTCATGGCGGTTCCTGTCATTCACCAACAAGTGGTTGATCACCCTCGCTTTGCTACAGCAGATCTTTCCTCGTGGCGCATTGCATGTTCAGGTGGTGCGCCAGTGCCACCAACATTGTTGAAAGCAGTACAAGCACGGGGCATTCCCATGCTGCAAATGTTTAGCCTCACGGAATCATCAGCTGCCGGCACGGTGTTGCCAAACGCCGATGCATTGCGCAAAGTGGGCTCTGCAGGTATTCCCATTATTCATGGCGGTCTAAAAATTGCCGACGATGACGACAACGAAGTTCCTGTTGGAGAAGTGGGCGAAATTCTTTTGTCGGGCCCACACGTGATGGCGGGTTACTGGAATAACCCCGAGGCATCTATTGCTGCACTGCGTGGCGGGTGGCTGCACACCGGCGACCTTGGTCGTGTTGACGAAGAGGGTTACCTCTACGTAGTCGACCGCAAGAAAGACATGCTCATCTCTGGCGGGCTCAATGTGTACCCAGCAGAAATTGAACGCGTGCTTGCAGGTATGCCGGGAATTATTGAAGTTGCAGTTATTGGTGTGCCGCATGAAAAGTGGGGCGAAGCACCTGCAGTAGTGGTGTTCACTGGTGGCGCAGAAGTGAAAGCTGAAGATGTTCTTGCACGTTGCAAAGCACAACTCGCCGACTTCAAATTGCCACGCTATTTCCATGTGAGCCCAACTCCGTTGCCACGTAACATGTCGGGAAAAATTCTCAAGCGCGAATTAAAAATTGAACTTGCTCATCTCCCTCAAACCAGTCAGGCCATTCGTTAATGACTAAAACAAAAATCGGCATCACCATGATGGTTGCCGACTTCGCAATGGAACCAAGTGAACTAGCACGTGAAATTGAAGCACGTGGCTTTGAAAGCTTTTGGGTGCCAGAACACAGCAACATTCCCGTGAGCCGTGAAACACCATGGCCAGGAAGCCTCACCGGTGAACCATTGCCAGAAGAGTATTCACACCTGCACGATGCATTTGTTGTGCTTGCAATGGCTGCAGCAGTGACCACAAAACTTCGCCTCGGCGCAAGTGTGTTGTTGCCCGCTCAGCGTGATGCCATCTGGACATCAAAGCAAATTTCGTCTTTAGATTTTCTCAGCAAGGGCCGCTTGGAAATTGGCGTTGGTGTGGGCTGGAACCGTGAAGAACTTGCCAGCCATGGCACAGCATTTCCCGACCGTTGGCAACGCACTCGCGAAACCGTGGAAGCCATGCGCGAACTCTGGGCCAATGAGGTTGGTAGTTATTCAGGAAAATTTGTGAATATTGCACCTACTTGGCAATGGCCAAAGCCTGCACAGCCTTCTGGCCCGCCCATTCACTTAGGTGGTGGCACGGGGCCTCGTCTTCTCGGGGAAGTGGCACAGTGGGCCGACGGGTGGCTGCCTATTTCCGCGCGACCTTCGTTAGCAAGTCGATTGGTGTTGTTGCGCGAAGCATGTGAACGTGCGGGTCGCGACTACAACAGAATGAAAATCAGTGTGTTCGGTGCAAACACTACAGCAGATGGCTTATCGAATTTGTTCGAAGAGGGTATTACACGTGCTGTGCTCACATTGCCACCAGCAAAACGCGATGTTATTTTGCCATTGCTCGATGAATGGGCTGCAACGAAAGATCAAGTGCTCGCGCGAGTGGGCTAAATCTTTTTTTGTTTTCTTATTGATTGAAAGGTCAAAAAGGAAATGAAGGACTGAAGACGAGTGCGTGAGCATTGTGCTTCTGCAGGAAAAGAGTCCAAGCTTGTCCATTCGTAGTCGTTTGTCGCAAGGTCATCGGCCAGTTGGTCAACTTCCTGTGCCGACATCGTTTTGCCACTTTCCAAAGTGATATCACCGTGAATGATTTTCATTGCAATATCTTTATCAGGCAAACGAAGATGCGCAAGCAGTATTTGGGCTATTGGTGCCAGTTAGGCGAGAACTGAAGCAAACTTCCACAAGTGCTTTGCGCGCTCGGTGGCATCGGTAAAGCCATCACGCAGTGCACGTGAGCGCACTTCAAAAGAAATGGGCACATCGGGGACTATTTGTAATAGTTCTGCAATGGGCAGCGCACCTTCACCTGGGCAACTGCGGCCATTAATTGCTTCATCGAGTAGTTCTTCAAACTTTGTTGGCAGTTGTGCTGGTGCATCAGCAATTTGGATGTAGGGGAACAATGATTTGTCGTAAGTGGCAACGTCACTTGGTGTTGACCCTGAACGTGACAAGTGCAAGTTATCGATGAGCACTCCACTGTTTGGCCTATTTGCTTGGCACACAATGTCGGCAGCCATGGGCAGTGTGTTGAGAGGGAAGATGGGAAGGAACTCGCACACAATGGTGATGCCATGTGGTGCAGCGAAATCACAAGCTTGTGCGTAGCGATCGATGTTTGCTTGCAAGTCTTTTTTGCGGCTGGTGAACAAAATGAAACGGGCACCCACTTCGGCAGCTGCTTCAATGAGTTGCTCCGCATAGTCGTCGGCGCCATCGGCAGGAATAATGGGCTCCATGTCGAGCGCAATAACACCTGTGTCGTCAAGACGCTTTTTTACTTCTTTCGTCGTGGCAGAGGTCCAAGTAGCACCATCAAACCAAATGCCACAGGCCGGCCAACCGGCTCCCGCTGCGGCAGTAACCATGTCGGCTGGTGGAAGCGTTGGGTGAACGCCGGCAGCGAGTGAAAGCAGGCGGCTCACTTACGCTTCGCTTCAAAGGTAATAGGGAGTGAAGTAAGTGCACGCAAGGCAAAGTTGCGCTGGTAGTCGAGGTGCATGTCGGGGTCAACAAGTGCGAAGTCGGCGATGTTATCGACGAATGCACGAAAGCCAATGGCCAATTCGCGTCGTGCGAGTGGTGCTCCCAGGCAGAAGTGAACGCCCGCACCAAAGCCAACGTGTGAGCGTGTATTTGCGCGGTCGAGGTCGAGTTCATCAGGATTTTCGAAATGGCGGTCGTCGCGATTGGCTGCAGCGAAACGAATGTTCACTGTTGAGCCAGCAGGAATGGTGACACCATGCATTTCCACATCAACTGTTGTGACGCGGAAGAGCCCTTGCACAGGGCCTTCCAAACGAATGGCTTCTTCAACAAGAACCGGAACGTACTTGTCGGGGTCGCTACGCAACTGGCTCCATGCCTTCGGATTCTTTGCAAGAAGCATGATGCCGCCAGAAAGCGCGTTGGTGCTTGTTTCTGAACCACCAACAAAAGTGTCGGCCATCATTTCTGCATGGAGTTCTTCATCAGACAAAGTGCGACCCCATTCAGGAATCACTGTGTTCACAATGTCGGAAAGCAAAGTGTCGTTGGGCTCTTTACGCAATTTGTCGAAGATGGGTTGGAAATAGTGCTGAGCTTCAATTTCCATTTCTGTTGACCACAGCGCTTCTTCTTCTGTTTGCATCATGCCGAGGCGCTGCACCCATGCATCGGTCCATGCTTTAATTTTCCAAATGTCTTCTTCGGGCGCACCCATTTGGAAGCCAATGACAATGAGGGGGAGCGGTACGGCAAATGCCTGAACCCAATCGCAGGTTCCTTTGTCGATGAAAGCATCGATGAGTTGCTGCGATACGCGTTCCACCATGGGGTCGAGCAACTTGATGCGGCTCGGACGAAACGCGTGGTCGAATAGTGAACGCATTTCTTTATGGTTCGGGTCGTCGCGGCCAGCCAGCGTAGGCGCGGGCACCCAACCCTTTTCCTTGTAGAGATTGCCAATCTTCTGCTGACGCTCAATCATCTCGGGGGTGTTAATGCGCACGGGCTTTTTTGCATTGCTAAAGCGCTCGACGTCGGTCACCACCGCACGAACATCGTCGTAGCGAGAAATAACGTACATGCCCGTTCGAGGGTCTTTCCACACCGGCGCATCGTCACGCAGGTCTTTATACGCGTGGTACGGGCAATTGTTGGTCTCTACATCGAAAAAGTTGACTTCTACGGTCTTGTCATTCACTTCTCCACCCCCAGGTACTTTCCTCTACCTTATTCAGTAGCGAAGGGAGATGGCGATGCCAACAGCAGAGGAAATCATTAAGAAATTTGGTGCAGTAGAAGACGATCAGCGCTACACGCGCCTTGTCGATCTCTTTACTCCCGATGCCATTTATTACGACCCTTTCATGGGCGCCCAGGTAGGAACCGACGCCATCCGCACCTTCATGGGGCACATGGAAGAAATGGTTCCCGCAGCAGGTGCACGTTTTGATGAGTGGGAAGTATGTGCAGGCACCACCACCGCATGGGCAAAGTGGACAATGTACGCAAAGGGCCCAAATGGTGAAGTGGGCATTAACGGCCAAAGCATTTATCGCTTGCGTGACGATGGTGATGGGTTGAAGGTGTGCTTCGTTGCCGACTATCTCGATTCGAATGCTTATGCACAACTCACTCGCGACCGCGTTCCCGACATGACGACACCGGCAACGTTGCCAAAAGGTACGAGCGAACAGGGAAGTGCACATGCGCTCATCTCGAAGTTTTGGAAAATGCAAGACACGCGTCAATATGCACAGCTTGCAGAACTCTTCACCGACGATGCTGTGTTTACCGATCAGACATCGGGTGACTTTGTTGGCAAGGAAGCAATTACTGCGTTCATGAATCGCATGGATGTAGAAATGACTGCACGTGGAGTGACGTTCTCACTCGACGATTGTGCTGGCGATGAAACTGTCGGTTGGTCGCAGTGGACATGTCACTTGCCCGGCGGCTCATTTCCCGGCTGGACGCTTCATAAAGTGCGCGATGGAAAATTCACTCTCGACTCCGACTACTTCGATGTTGCACAGGCCGCGAAACTTCGTACGAAGTGAGTAACTAGCAATGTGGGTGCAAGACGAGCGAGGTCTTCATCGCCAGTTCCAGTTTGCAAACTTTGTGCAAGCATGGGCGTTTATGAATGAAGTTGCCAAGTTGGCTGAGCTTCACGACCATCATCCCGATTGGTCTAACTCATATAACAAAGTCGATATCACTCTGATTTCACACGATAAAAAACAAGTAACAGATCGTGATTTTCGATTAGCCGATGCAATAGATAAGTTGGGGTCGTATGAGTGAATCACTTCACCCCAATGTTGTCAAAGTAACGGCCGCAGCTGCCGCCGCTGGCCTCACCATAGAAACACGCAAGTTTCCAGAAGGTACAAAGACTGCACTCGATGCAGCAAATGCAATTGGTGTCACCCTCGGTCAAATTGTGAAGAGCCTCATCTTCGCAGTTGATGGTGAAGTGGTGTTGGCGCTTGTGAGCGGCTCGAACCAACTCGATGAAAAGAAACTCGCTTTGGCAGCTGGCGGAAATATGTGCGCCCGAGTTGATGCCGACATTGTTCGCCAAGCAACTGGTTTTGCCATTGGTGGCGTGCCTCCCTTTGGTCACATCACACAACTACGTGTGTTTGTTGATCCGGACTTGTTGCAATACGACGAGGTGTGGGCTGCTGCTGGAACATGGAACGACAACTTCGGTGCAGCACCGGCCGACATCGTGCGAGTTGCCGGCGGCGTAGTTACCGACCTGAAGCGCGATTAGCGACCATCTACACGGCTCGGAACATTCTCAAGATTTTCTGGGACAAACTGGACTCATGCGGGGTCTTGACTAAGTGATGGAAGAAACAAGTCCCCACCGCCGCATCGACGGCTTTGACGCTCTGATCGATGAGATCAGGGTGAAGTTGCTGCCGGCTCTTGTG
>CAFBQU010000015.1_pt1 | contig 31431 bp, 32 predicted proteins | sample 7270051 | NCBI WGS metagenome assembly CAFBQU01 (sample SAMEA6814184, study PRJEB35770) | uncultured Acidimicrobiaceae bacterium | biome: Freshwater; feature: Freshwater reservoir; material: water | place: Czech Republic | collected 2016-11-09 | depth 30m m
ACCCTTGGCACGTCGGCAGTGGTTGCTGTGAGTGGGCTCATTGGATTCGTGGGAATTATTGTTCCGCACGCAGTGCGCTTGCTTGCCGGCGCGAGTTACCGAGTCATTGTGCCGCTGAGTTTGCTCATGGGTGCTTCTTTTCTCATCATTGCCGACATTCCTGGTCGTGTGTTGCAAAACCCATCGGAAACGCCAATTGGTGTAGTAACTGCATTTCTTGGAGCGCCATTTTTCTTACTTCTCTTGCGAACAAAGCAGGGAACACGATGACGTCTTTGCAATTCTCTGGTGTAGGAGTGCGCTACGGGCAACACGATGCTCTCAGTAATTTCACCGACACGGTGAAGCCAGGGGAGTGGCTATGTCTCATTGGGCCAAACGGCGCAGGAAAAAGTTCTTTGCTGCGCTCGGTTGCGGGTCTGGCAAAACATAGTGGCGAAATACGAGTTGATGGTTCGCCACTGCGCATGCGCTCGGCAAAACGTAGGGCACAACTCGTTGCGTATGTGCCACAGTCTCCTGTATTGCCTGACGATATGACTGCGCGGGAATACGTTGTGCTTGGTCGTAACCCATTTATTAGTCACTTCGGAACGGAAACGAAACACGACTGGGCAATTGTGGCCGATGTCTTAAAGCGACTAGATCTCGTTGACCTTGCGCATCGTGCCGTTGGCACACTTTCTGGCGGAGAAAAACAGCGTGTGGTTATTGCGCGAGCAATTGCACAAGAGGCACCTATTTTGCTCCTCGATGAACCAACGAGTGCTCTCGACATTGGACATCAACAACAAGCGTTGGAGCTCGTTGATCAGTTACGCAAAGAACACGGCCTCACCGTTGTATCGGCCATGCACGACCTCACTCTTGCGGGTTTGTATTCAGATCGGTTATGCCTCTTGCATCAGGGGTATCGCGTCGTGAGTGGTACTGCGGCAGAAGTGCTGCGCCAAGAGACTTTGGCAGAGTTTTATGGGGTATCTGCGCGTGTTCATCATGCTGAAGATGGAACTGTTGTGGTGATTCCCTATCGGCAAGGGTCATCGGGGAACTAGCCTCACAAGGCATGTACAAAACAATTCGTCGCCGCCTGTGCAGCAGTGCACTGTTGGTGATGTGCGTCTGTGGGGTGCTTGTGCAAGGCGGAGTCTCTGCTCATGCCGAAGCCGATTCTGAACTGGGTGCAGTACTTTCGCTCACATCGGGACGATCTGTTGTTGTTGAAGTGAAAAATGGGAAAGTGCAAAGCGAAGTGGGACGAAATGCCGATTCATCTACTTACTTCTCGCTCGCATCGGTCAGCAAAACGCTGACCGCAACTTTGGTTTTGAAATTAGCGGAACAAAAGAAAATTAATTTAGAGAGTTCAATAGAGACATACCTCCCAGAGATATTCCCCCCATCAACCACTGATGCACTCGGAGTGCAGCCAGTGTGGGCATTTTTGAACCATGCAACGGGAATGGCCTCACATAATTTCAAAGCCGTCTCAGCAGGTAAGACCAGCTACCAGGAATATGCCGAACTTGCCGCAACATTGACTCCTTCTTCTCAAGTTGGCAAGTATCTCTACTCCAATGACAACTATGTGCTCTTGACTCTGCTCATAGAAAAAGTGACAAAGCTGAAATTTGAGTCGGCCGCATGGCGCATGGTGTGGCAACCACTCGGAGTGCCTGGTGGCTATTTGAATACCACAACGCATGCAACGCAAGTGCTTGGTGGGTCTGGCGCATGGATGTCGTCAGCGCGCGATATTGCAGTGTTGTTCAATGCGCTGAACCCACAAACGCCAGGCAAGAAAATTCTTTCCGCTCCTTGGCTGCAAAAGATGCATGAAGTGCGCTATTCAAGTGAATACCGCAATGGCTTGCGCTACTTGAAAGGACGATGGGGCCATACCGGTTCGTTGTCACGGGCGCGAACGGCAGTAGTGGTAGGCAACGGTGGAACTATTTACGTCGTATTGTCGCAAGGGGCGACTCCGGAAAGCTCTGACAAACTATTCAATGGCTTGGCTGCAATAGATTCTCGGCGAAAAGAGAAGTGATATGGACCCACAGAATTTAGATACGCGTTTTATTGATGACTGCGTTGCCGGGTGTGCTGCTTCACACCAGGCTTTGCTGGCGTTGCTCGATTCTGTTTCTCACGATGACATCGACTCGTGGTGTGCCCAGCCGTCACTGTTGCCCAATTGGAGTAGAGGCTATGTTTTGGCGCATTTGGCCCGCAACGCCGATAGCCACAGTCATCTCTTTTCCGAAGCTGCTTTGGGTCGAGAAGGTGAACAATACGCAGGTGGTCTCAAAGGCCGCGCTGAGGGGATTGCAGCAGAGGCAAAACTCAGCGGAAAAGAGCTCGTGCGTCGTACTCGCGAGTCGATTTATCAACTTGAAGCCGCCTGGGCTCGTTCGCCTGGGGAAGCATGGTTGGGGAGCGGAAAAAATGCCGTGGGTGCAATTTTGGCAATTGCTGATTTGCCATTATTGCGTTGGCGTGAAATGGAAGTGCACATGCACGACCTGGGAATCGGCTTTACTTTTGCGCAGTGGAATTCGCTTTATGTTCGACACGATCTTTCGCGAATGTCAATGAGATACACGAGTCGTTTGCCAATGGGCATGAGTGGCTTGCCGCCACTGGCGCTTGCATTGCCGGAAAACGAAAGGTTGGCATGGCTTTTTGGTCGTGTCACTCCAGATGGTCTTGAACAAGTGGACAACTTGTAAATGTTTCGTCACTTTCTGCGCGCCGTATTTGTTGCCATCATCTGCGTGCTCTGTGCGCCCGCCGCTGTGGCCTCTGCGCATGCAGTACTTGATAACTCTGTTCCCACCTCTGGGGCAACACTTGAAGAAAGCCCGCTTCAGATTGTCTTAGATTTTGATGAAACGGTTGAATCTTCACTCGGCTACATCAAACTCTTTTCAAGCAGTGGCAAACGGGTTCGACTACCTGCAGTAAAAGCTGATGCAGCAGACGCTTCAATTGTTCGTGTAGTTCCTCCAACACTGGCGCAAGATTCCTATGTAGCCGTCTACCGGGTCATTTCTGCAGATGGGCACCCTGTGGAAGGTGCAATTACCTTTCGTGTGGGTACAGGAGCAGTATCGAATCTTTCATCGGTGATAGAGGCAGCACTGCAAGATAGTGAAACATCAAGTGCGGTGAAGCTTGCAATGGCCTTCATGCGTTTCATTTCATATATCGCAATTTCGCTAGTACTTGCCGCAATTTTCTTTCTCTTAGGCACTGATACGCCTCGAAAAATGATGAATAGGGCTGTGATGCTGGCCGGATCTGCCTTGGGCGTTTCCACTGCATTTCTTTTCTTATTGCATGGAATGAATGCCTCGGGCGGCAGTTGGGGGCAAATAGCGAACTTCAGTGTGGTGAGAGATGTTCTTGCAACGCAGGTGGGTGAAGCATTATTTGCGCGCATCGTGGTGTCGTTCTTGCTGGTGTGTGTTCTTGCACGATGGGGTCATTCTGAAAAAGAACATCAGCAGATCAGTAAATTTGTAGCGGTCTTTGCATTTGTGACCTTGCCTTTCACCTATGCCTTTGCCGGGCATGCCGCCGTTGATTCTCCGGCAGCACTCACGGTTGCCTTGTTGGCATGGCATGTCACTGCAATAGGCGTGTGGTGCGGTGGTTTGCTCCTTCTCATTTTCATCACAGATATTCGTACGACGGCAATAGTGGAGTGGTTTTCCCGCCGTGCTGCAGTGCTTATTGCGTTTGTTGTGGCGACTGGCGTCGTGCAGGCACTGCTGCTGATGAATGGCATCGGCAATATTTCAAAGACGTCGTATGGCAAAGCCCTCATTGCCAAAGTGTGTGTGGTGGGAGTCATGCTCATTTGTGCTGCAATTGTTCGTCGTCGGTTCTACGAAAGTGGTGTCACCCGGCTGCGGGCAGTTCTGTGTGCAGAAATTGCCTTTGGCCTCATTGTGCTGGCAATTACATCGGGCATGGTTGCGGCCTCGCCTCGGTCAACGGTCAGCAATGCTCCATTCTCAACTGCACTGGTGCAAGGTGATGTCATTGCCAATGTCACTATTTCCCCTCCGCGAGTGGGTGAATCCGAAATGCATGTCATTGTGTCGCCGCCAAATGGTTCTTTGGATCCGGTACTGGCAGTCAAGGCAAGGTTTTCGTTAGCTAGTGGCAGCGTTCCGCCCATTCAGGCGGAACTCAATGCCGTTGGTCCTAATCACTTTGTTGGATACATCCAATTCGTGTACCCAGGAGACTGGAAAGTTGACGTGATTGTGTCGCCCGATGCAAATAGCGAAGTTTTATATTCAACTCAGGTGACTATTCAATAGCTACGCACATGGGAAGTAAACAAGATGGTGCGACATGCCCGTTGCTTCATCAATAAATGCATCGCCAACGGCAGTAAAACCATTTCTTTCATAAAATTTCAATGCGCTATCGCGAGCTCGTGCCCACACAATGCCGGCACCGTTGCCTTGAGCGACTTGAATTCCATAAAGTAAGAGCTCTGCTCCAAGACCCGTGCTTTGCAGCGACTGATCTATTGCCATGCCTCGTAATTGAGTGTCGAAATGATTGCTATGGGTATGGGGGAGCGGAAATGTTTTAGCGAGCCAGCTAGAAGTTCCTACGATCTCGTCATCTTTGTACAGCGCAAGATGCATGGTGATTTCCCAGTCATCTTCTGTATACCTGGGGTCTTGGGAAGGGGTGCCCTCGCGTAACACTTTCATGCGTATTGGCAAGATGTCTTGTGTTGAAGCAACTGCAATATGGAAATGAGGAGGCAGAGTCATAAATGTGCAATGAGGTCGGAGAACTGAACTACACGGTCGGCAATGGCTGCTGCTTCATTGCGATCGTGTGTTACCAGTATTGCAGTGATGCGCGAGGCTGTGAGCGCTACACGAAGTTCCCTGGCAAGATCAATACGCAAGTGTTCGTCGAGCCCGGTGAGTGGCTCATCGAGAAGCAACAGCGACGGGGCAGGGGCCAGCGCACGTGCAATAGCCACTCTTGTAGTTTCGCCGCCGGAAAGATGGGCAACGTCACGATGCGAGAAATCGGACATGTGAACGAGGTTGAGCATCTCGTTCACTCGGTGTGCTTGAGATTCTTTGCTGTCTTTACGCATTTTGAGGCCATAAGCAACGTTCTCGCTCACAGTGAGGTGTGGGAAGAGAAACGCGCCCTGAAAGACCATGCCAATATTGCGCTGGTGTGGCGCACTGTTGGTGATGTCTTTACCTTGTAGATGAACGGTTCCGAAACTCGCAGGGGTGAGCCCGCAGATGATGCGTAAGAGTGAAGATTTCCCGGATCCACTGGGTCCGATAATTGCCACAATTTCACCTTCGCTGATTTCGAGCGACAGGTGACTGAAGATTGAAGTGCTTTCACCCGGTACCTGAAATGACAAGTGAGAAATGTTGAGGAATGGAGACGTCACTGAGTTCTCTTCTTTCTATTGAATTGAACTGCGTACTCAACAATAAGCGCAATGGCGATGCAGGAGAAAGCCAGCAGGCAAGCAGAAGCGATTGCTTGCTTTTGTAGTTGTTCACCTGGCCGTGAAAGTAATTGGCCAAGACGCATTGCAAGAGTTTCATGGCCATGCCTGGTGAGGAGGCTTGATGCCCCAAACTCACCGAGTGAAATGGTGAAGGCAAATGAGGCGGCAATTGCGAGGGGGCGAAGAAGGAAGCGGAGGTCGATGCTCTTCCATGCCTCCCATGGAGATGCGCCGAGCAACAGGGCATTCTCTCGTAACTCGGGCTGAATTTCACGTGCCGCAGGCGTAATGATGCGCACAACAAATGGCAGTGCAACTGCGCTGTGGGCTACGGGAAGTAGCCATATGGACCCGCGCCAATTCACCGGGTCAGATCGAAAGGCGAGCAGGTAGCCAAGGCCTAGTGCAACTGCCGAAATCACAATGGGCAACGAGGTGAGTGCTTGAACAAACATATGAAATCGCGTGCGAGTGGAATACGCAATTGCGAGTGCTGAACCAGTGCCAAACAAAAGCGCCATCACGGCGGCGAAGAGGGCGATGCTAAGAGAAGTGAAAAACGATGTCCACATGTCGCTCGTTGCCCAATACGAAAATGTAAAGCCCTCGTAAGACTGTAAAGAATCTGTAAAAAGTATGGCAATAGGTAACAGAGTTCCTACTGCAATGAGAGTTGCTGCAACGGAGAAAAACAAGCGTTTAGTTTGTCGCTCGGAAGAAAGCGGCATGAGGTTCTGCTGTGCAAGAGAAATACTCTTTTGACGATGGGTGAGTGCAAGAACTAACAAAATGACGAATAGTTGCCATACAACAAGGGCGCTTGCTTGGGGCATATTTCCGAGGAAAAAGGCGTAACGATAGATCTCAGTTTCAATAGTGGGGAAGCGTGGACCCGCAAGCACCCGTGCAGCTCCGTAGGTGCTGAAACAGAAGATAAAGACAATGCTTCCGGCGCCAATGATGCTGCTGCGCAACAGCGGTAAAGTAATTGTTCGGAAATTGGTAAATGGGGTTGCTCCAAGTAAAGCAGCGTTGTCGTTAAACGCAGTGGGAAGTTTTTCCCATCGGCTTCCCACCACTCGTACGACAACAGCAATATTGAGATAGATGTGAGCCAAGATCAGTGGCAGGGGACCAGATTGATATTGCGCTGGAGCAAGTGAAGCAAATGCGATTCCTACAACAACTGTGGGAAGCACAAAAGGAACAAAAGTAAGTGCACGAATCATTTGTCGTGATTTAAAGGCATAGCGGCTGAGAACTAGTGCTGCAGGGAGACCAATAGCGAGTGTTCCTAGTGTGCTGAGGAGAGCTTGCCAAGTGGTGAACCACAGCATCTGGCGCAACTGAGAGTCGCTCAGCACATTGAAGAGTGATGATCGGTTAAAACTCCGTGACAGTACGACAAGCGTTGGCCAAATAACAAACATGCTTAAAAAAATGCAACAAGGGAGAAATAGCCAAGGTGCAAATCTGAAAATATGCGTACGACGAGACGTGTTCATAGTTTCACCGCAAAGCGATAGAACTCCAGGTGTCTACCCAAGTTGAACGGTTTTTTTCGATGACAGCCGGATTCATCGTGAAAGGCTTTGCCGGTTGTGCGGCAAAGGAAGTGAACACTTCAGGCAGGGCAACATTTTTATTGACAGGGTTCACAAACAGTGTGAGCGGCAAGTCGCTTTGGAATGTTGCATCTGCGAGGTAGTCGATGAGGAGCTCTGCGGCTTTCTCATTTTTTGACCCTCGCAGAATTCCGGCGAACTCCACCTGATGAAAACATGTTGTGTCGATCACTGCTGTTGGGGGTTCATTCACTGGTGGGTCGGAGTACACCACTTCTGCTGGTGGGCTGGAGGCATAACTCACAACGAGTGGCCGTGTGCCCTTTCCAGATGAACCTGAAAACTCAATGGTGTATGCCTCGGTCCAGCCGTCTACAACTTTGACTCCGTTAGCTCGCAGCTTCTTCCAATAATTTTGCCAACCGTTTTCACCAAATGACGAAATGGTGGACAAAAGGAACGCAAGACCCGGTGAAGAAGAGGCGGGATTTTGAACAACAAGAAGATCTTTATAGATGGGCAATGCCAAATCTTCAAGGGACTGCGGAGGAGTGATACTACGTTCTGAAAACCATTTTTTGTCGTAGTTGATGCATACGTCACCCGTGTCAACAGGGGTAACCACACCCTCTGGTTGAGTGAGTTCTACAACATCGGCTGCCATGTTCTTAGTGAGCGGTGAAGTGTACGGTGCAAATATTTCTCCATTGATTGCCCTCGTGAGAAATGTATTGTCAACGCCCCAAAGTACATCGCCTTCCGGATTTCCTGATGTGAGAATTGCCTTTGAAATGAGTTGACCGGTATCGCCGCCAAGAACGACTTCGACGGTGATTCCCGTTTCCTTGGTGAACGTGTCAAATATTCCCTCGGTTGGAATGAAGGAGTCGTAAGCCAAAAGCGTGAGTTTTTTTGTTTCCTGTTTTTTGCTTCCTGCACATCCACTGAATATTGCTACTACGCAAAAAAGACTGGCTATATATTTTTTCATTTCTTAACTTTCCTGTGGAATCTGCGTGAATGCTTCTGGTTGTACAACAAGTAGTGCGCCGCTCTGTAGGGAAATCTCGCCGGAGGTACCAGTGAGTTCATTACTCACTCCACGGCTCACCCAAGGGGCAAGACTCTCGTTGCGCAGTGGCCATCGCAGCCCTTCTGTTGTGATGCCATGGGCCATGCCGTTCATTGCATGAAGGGCAACAAGCGAATTCTTCTGTCCTGTTATCTGAAGTGAACTTGCTCCATGAAGAACAAAAATATGAGCGGTATCGATGAACGCTTCAATTTGTATGTGTGCCCACTCAGGGTGAAAGAGCGAAGTAAGTAGCCCATGCGCATGGTCGAAACGGCCTCCGCCGGCGCTGACAACAACAATTCTTTGAGCGCCTATATGCACTGCATGAGAAAGTGCAAGTTCGGTATCGGTGAAATCTTTGTCAGTAGGCGCAGAGATGAATTCAATTTCACGTGAGTGCGCTATAGCAAGCGCTTCTTCGCTCACTGAATCGGAATCGCCCACGACAACACCTGGCGTGACGCCGAGGGAAAGTGCATGGTCGAGTCCGGAGTCGGCTGCAATAGTCCACTGCGAATGGGGTAGATACTTCGATAGATGGAGAAGCGGAGATTGACCGCCAGCAAATATGAGAGCCGTATTTTTCTGTGTATGTGTTTCGTTATTCACCCGTATTCCCTCCGCTGGAATTACCCAGATCAGGTTCTTGGGTCGGTAGCGGCGGCTACCCTCTCAGCCTGCCGAACCAGCAAGCTCCCCTTCAGTTGTTTGTAGGTTACAGCTCTGCAGTTGGTCTGGCGATATCGGGCTCAATAAATATGATGCGCGCGCGTGGATAGACCTCTCGTACGCACACCTCTGCCTGATCAATGGCAACCGCAAGTTCGTTCATGGTGAGATGAGAGGAGAACTCAATCTTCGCTGCCACGAGGACATCTTCGGGGCCGAGGTGCTCTGTGCGGAGATGAATGATCTGAAGGACGTCTTGAGCATTTGCCAGTGCTGTGCGAATGAGGTCTTCGTCGTTTGCTGATGCAGATTCGCCAATGAGGAGGCTTTTCATTTCAATTGCTAAAACAATGGCAATAACGATGAGCAGTATTCCAATAGATGCAGAGCCAACTGCATCCCAACGTGGTTCATGTGTGAAGTGGCTCATGAGCACGCCGAAGAGTGCAAGGGCTAAGCCGATTTCGGCACCGATGTCTTCAAGTAAGACGACAGGGAGTTCAGGTTGTTTGGCCTCGCGAATAAAACTCCACCAACTTTGATGTGGATCTTTGATGTGGCGCGCTTCTTTAACAGCGGTGCGTAATGAATACGACTCAAGGACAATGGCCACAAGAAGAATGCCGATTGCGATACCAAAGCCATCACCTTCATGAGGGTGAATGAGTTTTTGAATTCCTTCGTACAGGGCGAAGACCCCACCCATGCTGAAAAGAACAAGTGCAACAACGAAAGCCCAAAAATAACGCTCACGACCAAACCCAAATGGGTGGCGACCAGTTGCTGTTTTCTTTGAGCGGTTCCCACCGAGCAATAGGAGCGCTTGGTTGCCGGTGTCGGCGAGCGAGTGGGCCGATTCTGCAAGGAGAGAAGCTGACGAGGTGAGCAGGAATCCGGTGAACTTTGCAACAGCAATTCCCAGATTGGCGAAAAACGCGGCGAAAATTGCTTTGCGACTACCTTCATGCATGAGAAGATGTTGCCATAGTTAGGGGCGTTGTTGCTAACAGATATGTGAATCGGGGACTTTATGGGCGTGTTGAGTGGGCGAGTTGCATTAGTAACAGGTGGAGGCCGTGGCATTGGCCGAGGCATCAGCGAACTCTTAGCGGCACAAGGAGCCGCTGTGGCTATTAATTACCACAGTGGCAAAGAAGGAGCTGAAGAAACTTTGCAAGCAATTCTGCAAGATGGTGGAACGGCAAAAATTTATGGAGCTTCTGTTGCCGACTATGCCGAGAGTAGCAAAATGGTCAAAGAAGTCATTCACGACTTTGGCCATATTGATATTTTGGTGAACAATGCAGGTATCGCATCACGCGGTAAAGCAGTTGCCGATACCGATGCCGCGGAAGTAGAGAAGTTGCTTGCTGTGCACGCTGTTGGGGCGCATCAACTCTGTGCCGCAGTGCTGCCGAGCATGCGTACTCAAGAGCGTGGCGACATTGTTTTCATCTCTTCTGTTGCTACAGCAAATAACTCGGCTAAGGGCGCGCCGTACAACATGGGCAAAGCTGCCATGGAGGCATTGGCCTTGACGTTGGCTAAAGAAGAACGCAAGCACGGCATTCGTGTCAACATTGCTGCCCCGGGTTTGGTAGAGACCGATATGGGTGTTCGTTTGTCGCGTTCCTTAACTGGCAATAAAGAACTCACCGACCTCAGGTCGCTTGACGAAAATGCCCCCTTTGGGCACGTTTGCCAGCCCATTGATGTTGCAAATGTGGTGCTGTGGTTCTGTTCTCCTGGTTCGGCCTATGTGACGGGGCAACGCGTGCAATGTGACGGCGGGGGAGCCATTTCGAGTTATTAGCTCCGATGGCGTCTCGGCGATGAGGCAGGTAGCCTGCTCAGTGTGACCACAGACGTAACAGCAAATGAGACCCCAAAAGTCAGCCCATTCGACGCACCAGCGAGCCCTGTTGACTACATCGTGTCGGTCACGCCCGAAGCAGTTGCCAAACTGATTGAGCTGCGCGATGAAGAACCAGAAAAAGATCGCTTAGGTCTGCGCATTGAAGTGGTGAGTAGCCCAGGTGAAGATTTCCGTTACGACCTGTCTTTCGATGTTGTCACGCAGGCTGCTTTTGCCGACGAAGTGCGCACCACCGATGGCATTAAAACAATTGTTGCCGCAAACAGCATCGATCTTTTGCAGGGCTCAATTCTTGACTACACCGCTGCGCAGGGCCTCATTATTCGTAATCCGAATAAACCGCTCGCTGCCAGCGTTGAAGGTCTTGTGCGTAACGATGAATTGTCGGCCAACATCGAAACCGTGTTAGCCGGAGAAGTGAACCCTGCGCTTGCTTCCCATGGCGGGTTCGTTACATTCATGGGTCACGACACAGAAGGCACGGCGTATCTCACCATGGGTGGTGGCTGCCACGGCTGTTCCATGAGTCGCATGACCATGTTGGAAGGTGTGCAAACCACATTGCTGGAAAAGGTTCCTGGCGTGTTGAAGGTTCGTGACCTCACCGACCACACATCGGGCGATAACCCCTACTACACCTAAGTCTCCACATTCCATGAGCTCGTTCTCACGGGCTACTCTCGGAGTATGACGGGGATTATTTCTTATGGCGCGTACATTCCGTATTGGCGCCTACAACGCAGCACACTTGCATCAGCTCTTGGCTCAGGTGGCGCTAAAGGTGCGCGAGCTGTAGCAAGTTTCGACGAAGACACCACCTCAATGGGTGTTGAAGCAAGTCGTATCGCTTTACGTGGCGTCAGCGAAAAGTATTCACCCCAGTCGTTGTGGTTCGCTACGGCTGAACCTGGGTATCTCGATAAAACAAATGCAAATGCAATCCATGCTGCGTTGAGCCTCGATATTTCGGTGAACGCATTCGATTGTTTGGGTTCAGTGAGAAGCGGCATTGCGGCCGTTCATGCTGCTGCATGTGGAACCTCAATTGCGGTGTTGAGCGACATTCGCACTGGGCTGCCCGGCGGAAGCGATGAATCGATGGGTGGTGACGGCGCTGCATCATTTTGCTTTGGTTCTGAAAATGTGATTGCTGAATTGTTAAGTACGGGTACTTCAACATCTGAATTTGTAGATAGGTGGAGAACCCCCGGCGATCAAGCAAGTAAGCAATGGGAAGAACGATTTGGTGAATATGCCTACGCCCCGCTTGTAGAAGTTGCGTTTAACGAGGCATTGCAGAAGGCAAACCTCACTGCTGCCGATGTCTCGCACAGCATCTTTTCTGGATTACATGCACGGGCCGTGAAAGCTGCGCCTAAATCTTGTGGAATCAACCTCGATACTCTGCGTGATGACTTCGCTGCGACACTGGGAAATTCTGGAACCGCACATTGGGGCGTGATGCTGGCCAATGTTCTCGACACCGCTCAGCCAAATGAAGTCATTGCCATTGTGGTGTTGGCCGACGGAGTCAATGTCATCTTGTTGCGCACTACCGATGCACTCAGTGCACATCAAAAGCAACAAGACCCCTCACTCACTGTGCAAGCTCAAATTGCTGCTGGTCGCAATGACTTGTCGTATGCACAGTTCCTCACATGGCGTGGATTTTTGCATCGCGAACCACCTCGTCGCCCAGAGCCCGACCGCCCAGCTGGTCCACCAAGCTTGCGTACTGCCGCATGGAAATATGGTTTGTATGGAAGCCGCGACGAAAGTGGTTTCATTTATTTGCCGCCAGCGCGCGTCAGTTTGCAGTCGGGCAGTATCGACAAAATGGAAATGGTACGGATGGCAGATATCCGTGCAACCATTGCCACCTACACCGTCGACCACTTAGCGTTCAGCATGAGCCCGCCAGTGGTTGCAGCTGTCATCGACTTCGACGGTGGTGGACGTTTTCAATGTGAACTCACCGACGTCGACCCAGCAACTGTCAAAATTGGTGACCGGGTGGAAATGTCGTTTCGCAAGCTCTACACGCAAGATGGAATTCATAACTATTTTTGGAAAGCAAAGCCTGTTCGCGCAGGCGTGAAATAAATCGGGGGACATATGGCAAGTCATGGAATTCGCGACAAAGTGGCAATTATCGGAATGGGTTGCACCAACTTTGGTGAGCATTGGAACAAGAGCACCGATGACCTGCTCATCGACTCGTCAAGTGCTGCCTTAGCTAGTGCAGGAATTGCCCTCGACGACATAGACGCATTTTGGTTAGGAACAATGGGGTCTGGTTTGTCCGGGCTCACACTGAGTCGGCCATTGAAAATTCAACACAAGCCAGTGACGCACGTCGAAAACTATTGTGCAACAGGTAGTGAAGCATTTCGCAATGCGTGTTATGCAGTTGCGTCTGGTGCCTATGACATTGTGATGGCAATTGGCGTGGAGAAGCTCAAAGACTCTGGTTATTCCGGTTTGGTCGTCAGTGCTCCGGCAAGTGATGGCACTCAGGCAACAGTCACTGCACCAGCAAGCTTCTCACTGTTGGCACCGGCATATGCCAATAAATATGGAGTAGATGAAGCGGAGTTGAAAGACGTACTTACTCGCATTGCATGGAAGAACCACCGCAATGGTGCCCTGAACTCACGAGCTCAGTTCAAAAAAGAAGTCTCAAAAGAAACCATTGCTGCTTCTCCACTCATTGCTGGGCAACTTGGTATTTTCGATTGCAGCGGTGTGAGCGATGGCTCTGCAGCAGCAATCATCGTGCGCGTTGAAGATGCTCACAAATACACCGATCGACCCATCTATGTAAAGGCATTGTCGTTCGTAGCGGGGCCAGCCGCTGGCCCTATTGACCCTTCATATGACTACACCACGTTTGACGAAGTAGTACACAGTGCTAACGATGCTTACAAGCAAGCTGGAATTACCGACCCACGTGCAGAGTTGGCAATGGCAGAGGTGCATGACTGCTTTACGCCTACTGAACTCGTTTTGATGGAAGACCTCGGTTTTGCCGAACGTGGTACGGCATGGAAAGAAGTACTAGCCGGAACTTATGATCTCGACGGCGAACTTCCAGTGAACCCTGACGGCGGTTTGAAGTCGTTTGGTCACCCCATTGGAGCATCGGGCTTGCGCATGCTGTTTGAGTGCTGGACACAATTACGTGGCGAAGCAGGGGCACGTCAAATTCCTGGAGTGGGCCAAAAAGACTCTGTGAAAACAAAGGCTCTCACGCATAACTTGGGCGGGGCCCCAGGAGCATGTGTGAGCTTTGTGAGCGTTGTAGGCAGCGAACTCGATTAGCGAGTGGCAGAAAATGGTTCAACGCTGAGTTGAGCACTGGTGAAAAGTGAGTGGAGATGCGCAGCGTGCTCTAGCGAGACGTATCTACGTATATAAGAAACCAACTGCGTGCGAAACTCTTTTCCATGACCTTTGTTTGCGCATGAGAGATGCGCAAGCTCATGCAAAATGGTGTGTTGAGTGGGGGCAACTCCGTTAATCAATATGCACCAAGTTTCCGCTATAGCAACTGCCTCAGTGCGGCGGGGAAGAGCATGTGAATCTAAATGCGGAACATCAAGGTCTTCTTGCTCGCAAATATCACGCAGCCATGTGCTTGCTTCTGACATCAAAAGAGTACGTGTTGGCATTGCCTCGGCAAATTTTTGTTCGACCTCATAGGTAAGTGCAACTTCAGTGGGGTCGCTCATGAGGAGGTTTTTCCTCTTCCAAGTGCACGGGGCAATGAGTGGAGACGATTTTTTGAACTGCTGAACTGTGACCCTGCAGATTTGCCGGCAGAAAATGCGTCACGATCGGAAGAGTAGGCGGTTGAAGAACTGCGTAGATGAGGAGTAGCCAGTCGCATCTCGGCGTCGGCGCGTTTCGCTTGCTCCACTAAAACGAGTCCGGCACCTGGTGCTTCGCGAATGAGCGACGAATTTTCTCGTTTCAGTTTCTTGTCAACACCTACCGTGAAACCTTGCCACCACGACGTACGAAAGCGGCGATCACCCTGTGGCATGGTGCGTAGTGCCAGCATCTCGGCCGTTGTGAAAAGAACCTCGAGTGAATACAAATCATGAGGAGAGCCGAATGCGACCATGGAAACGGTGTTCGGCTCTGTGTCCATCATGTCGCGATATGAAGCGCAATTCACTGCAAGGGAAATGACATGGAGTAATGCTCCGCGACGCACGCGATATGGGCCAGCAAGTACAAATCGTTGAGATGTGATTGAACTGTGATGAGTGCTTGCATTGTCAGAAATGAAATCAGATTCCGAAATATTGTGTTTTTGCATCAGCCGAAACGCCAATGCAAGTGCTGTTTCGGCTTCAGCTTGTGGGGTATTGGGGTGATTTGCCCGTTCCAATATGGCGCGAATCTTTTGACGCAGAGCAGAACTGTCATCGGCCATGGAGTCAGAGTAGTTCCGTGCAGTGCGAAGCGGTCGCATAAGGTGAACGAAGCGAGATGGAGGAAAAATGAAGTTTGCATTTGCAACAGCACCACAGGTCTGCACCTGGCAGGAAATGCTCGATATATGGACCGCGGCTGATGCCATTCCTTTTTGGGAGAGCGGCTGGACCTTTGACCATTTCGAACCCATTTTTACGGGCGACCGTTCAGGCCCATGTATGGAAGGTTGGATTACCCTCACCGCGTTATTGCAAGCCACCAAGCGGTTACGTGGCGGCGTGATGGTAACGGGAATGGTGTATCGCCACCCCGCAGTACTGGCAAATATGGCTGCAACACTCGACCATACAAGTGGTGGGCGTTTGGAGTTTGGTGTTGGCGCTGCATGGAACGAAGACGAGTGCAATGCATATGGCATAGAACTCGGAACGATGACGGAACGATTCGATCGTTTCACTGAAGGTCTTGAGGTCATCAAATTGTTGCTCACGCAGAAGCAGAGCACTTTCAAGGGAAAATATTTCACGCTGACCGACGCATATTGTGAACCAAAACCCATTCAGCAACCGATGCCACCTGTGCTCATTGGTGGGGGCGGTATGAAACGTACGTTGCCACTTGTTGCGCGGTATGCAGATCACTGGAACTTCCCAGGTAATAGCGAAGATCCACTCGGTGATTTAAAGAAGTCAGTAGCTCGACTCAAAGAATGTTGTGACGAAATTGGCCGCGATATTTCTACCATTCGTATTTCAACTCAACTCTGGGTAGATCGCATGAGTGAATCGGAAGCAATTGAGCGAGCCCTCGCCTATGAAGATGCAGGAGTGGGTCTTGCCATTGTGAGCCTGCCCCGACCCCTCAATGTGAAGCACATCAAGGAGTATCCAGAGTTATTCGCGAGCGTTTGGAAGTGAATTCACCCACGAAAGAGTCAGTAAATTCAGGAAACTTTGGTGTCATCGTCCTCGTTGGGCTTGCTGCAGGGTTGTTGTCAGGCATTTTCGGCGTGGGCGGTGGAATTCTCATTGTTCCCGGGTTGGTATTTTTCGCAAAAATGGATCAACGCCGTGCGCATGGAACATCTCTTGCGGCAGTACTTCCCATTTCCCTTTCAAGCTTGGTGACCTATTGGGCGCACGACCATGTTGATTGGCCAGTTGCATTGTTTTTAGCAATAGGAGCAGTAGCGGGAGCTTTGCTCGGGACAAAACTTTTAAAGACCGTGAAGCATGAAATTCTCAGCTTAGGTTTTGCATCGGTACTCATCATTTCAGCGGTGCGTTTGTATTGGAGCACTTCTGGTATGGGTCGCGATGACCTCACTCTTCTCATGTGCATTGCGCTTGTGGCTATCGGCGTTGCTACTGGAGTGTTGGCAGGTCTGTTAGGAGTGGGTGGTGGAGTAGTGATGATCCCCGCAATGATGGTGATGCTGGGCTTGCCCAACGTCATTGCAAAAGGCACATCGTTAGCGGTCATTATTCCGACGGCAATTACTGGTACCTTGCGCAATAGATCTGCAAGCAATGTCGATATTCGTGCTGCGGTCATTGTGGGAGTCGGCGGTATTTTGTCTGCTATTGCAGGCGGCTGGATTTCGGCACGGCTCTCTGACTCGTTATCGAACGCATTATTTGCCACATTGCTTGTTGTGGTGGCAGGGCGTTTAGTTATTCAAGAGTCGCGTCGGCGATGGAGCAAAGCGCCAATCCAATAACCCAGACCGGTACTTAACCCGCCGCCGAGAGCAATGCTGAGTGCTGCAGGGTCACCACCAGACACAACAGCTACGACTGCTCCGATGAGTCCGATACCAAGTGCAAGAGCATGTCGCCATTTAGCCATGCCCCCACCGTACCTGTTTAGCGTGGTCCGCGAACCAACTTCCCAGGAAGTGCGCCAGTGAATTGATCGGAGTTGACAATTTGTGTTCCGGCAACGAATGTTGCGTCGTAACCGATTGCTTGTTGCACTAAGCGCCGACCTTGTGCTGGTAAATCGTAAGCCATGTACGGCATGGTGAAATTCAACTTCTCAAAATCGATGATGTTGATGTCTGCGCGTTGACCAGGCGCAATGAGTCCGCGGTCGGTGAGGCCGTAAAGTGCGGCGGTCTGTTGAGTTTGGCGGTGTACTACAAGCTCTAGCGGCAGTTTCTCGCCACGGGTGCGGTCGCGAACCCAGTGGGTGAGCATGAACGTGGGTGTACCTCCATCGCAAATTGCTCCGCAGTGAGCACCAGCATCGCTGAGACCCATGCGAGTACCTGGGTGTTGGTGTGCCTCGTAGTTGAACGACAAATCTCCATATGCGTAATTAAAGAAGGGCATGTAGATGAGCCCGTGGCCATCGTTAGCTATGAGTTGATCGAGAAGTACTTCCATCACTTTTTTATTTGCATTCATTGCGATTGCCGTTGCGCTGGCAGAGGGGAGTGGCTCGTAGTCGATGTTTGCCGTCATGACGGGAAACATATGCGAGGCATTGTCGAGAATTACTTTTTGGAAAAGCCCGCCATCATTTGGCATTTCATTGATGATGCGTTCACGCAACTGTGGCTCTTGCAGTGCTTTGCAACGTTCAGCAAGAGGAAGGTGTGCTACTTCGTTATATGCGGGATGGAAAAGAAGTGGGTGAGCGCTTCCCTCTAAACACATGAGTACACCAATGGTGCGACCAGCAACTTGCGCAACAATAGGCACGCCGTCGTTTTGAGCTTCAGTGAGCAATGCCAATACGTTTCGCCAAATTTCTGGGCCATCATTTGGTTGGCTCAAATTAACACTCACTGTTGCGCCAGTAGTTTGAGCAAGTTTGCGCATCCATGACCATTCTTCAACAGGAACTTTGGCGTGTTCAGGGGCAAATTGAAATACACCGTGCCCCACACGTTTCATTGCATCAGCAATGCCGAGGAGTTCGTGTTCATTTGCGGTTGTTCCAGGCACCAGTTCGCCGTCTTTGCTGCGATGCAGTGGAGTGCGGCTGGTGCTGAACCCGAGTGCGCCAGCACGCAATGCACTTTCCACCAGTTTGCTCATTTGCTCAATATCGTCGGCGGTTGCGGTTTCATTAGCAGCGCCGCGATCGCCCATGACGTAACCGCGAAGTGGCCCGTGGGCGATTTGAGCAGCAAAGTCGATGACGTGTGGGTGCGATTCAAGTGCGGTGAGGTACTCCTCAAATGAGGTCCATTCCCAGGTGATGCCTTCCGTCATGGCGGTACCAGGAATATCTTCCACTCCTTCCATGAGCGCTATGAGCCAGTCGTGCCGATCGGATGATGCGGGTGCAAAGCCAACACCGCAATTACCCATCACGACGGAGGTGACTCCGTGCCAACTGCTGGGGGTGAGCCATGGGTCCCAGGTTGCCTGTGCGTCGTAGTGCGTATGAATATCGACCCAACCTGGGGTAACAAGGCGCCCATCGGCGTCGATGACCTGAGATACAGCGGAAGTAGAAAGAGACCCAGCTGCGGCAACTTCCGTAATGGTGTCATTTGCGAAAGCAATATCGGCGTGCCGAGCAGGTGAACCTGAGCCATCTACTAAGTAAGCATTGCGGATCACAGTTCGTGTTGGGGTTCCCATATGGCTACTTTAGTCAGTAATGAAACGCCCAAATATTTTGTTCATCACCCTCGATCAATTTCGGGCCGATTCTCTCTCGTGTGCTGGTCATGGTGTTGTACAAACACCTCATCTCGACTCACTTGCCGCGCAGGGAGTTCGTTTTGGGCGCCATTACTCGCAGGCCGCCCCGTGCTCTCCGGGCCGAGCTGCTTTGTATACAGGTACCTACATGATGAATAACAGAGTGGTGGCAAATGGAACCCCTCTCGATGACCGTTTCGACAACGTTGCTTTGGCGGCAAGAAGGCAGGGGTACGACCCAGTTCTTTTTGGTTACACCGACCAGGGTGTCGACCCGCGCACTATTACAGATTCAGCTGACCCGCGCTTGTCTACTTACGAAAGTATTTTGCCGGGTTTTCGAGAGGTGTTACATCTTCCTGAACCAGCCATTGGTTGGTTGCAGTGGTTGGAAGAACTTGGTTATGAAAATATTGGCGATACACACAGCGCGTTGTCGAGTGAAAATGAACGACCGGCGCAACACAGTATTACTACTTTTCTGACCAACACCTTCTTGCATTGGCTACACGAAACGAATGAGTCGCTTCCTTGGTTTGCGCACCTTTCATATTTGCGCCCGCACCCACCATTTGTGGCTGCCGGTGAGTGGTCAAAGAAGTACGAACCGGCAAGTTGTGCTGATGCAATTGGTATACCAGATAACAGGCATTGGCTGCACGATGTTCTTTTGCAGCACGAAGCAACGCGCGCTCCGCAAACTCGGGCTGAACTTCAGCAAGTGAAGTCGCAGTACTACGGCAATATCTCTCATGCCGATGAACAACTAGGGCGAATATTTGAAGAATTGAAACGTCGTGGCGAATGGGAAAATACGGTTGTTGTTCTTACTTCAGATCATGGCGAACAACTTGGCGACCAGGGCCTGTTGAACAAAGCTGGTTTTTTTGAATCGAGTTACCACATTGGGTGCATTGTTCGTGCTCCACAACTCAGCGATGCGCATGGGCTGGTAGTTGACGAATTCACGGAAAACATCGATATTTTCCCCACATTGTGTGAGCTCATGGGCGCAGCCATTCCTGCTCAATGTGACGGAATGTCGTTGAGTTCATTTCTGCACAACGAAACACCAGTGCGGTGGCGTGAAGCAGCCACTTATGAATGGGACTGGCGCGATGTTCTCATTGGTATTCATCCTGAGCACGATGCGTACAAGTGGCCTTACGATCGGCGACTTGAAGAATCACACCTCACTGTGCGCAGAAGTAGGAATTACGCCTACGTGCACTTTGGCGATGGCTCGTGGCTTTGTTTTGCTGTAGGGGAAGACCCAACATGGAACACCACAACCGAAGAAGCAGCAATAGTGCTACGCGAAGCGCAGGCAATGCTCACATGGAGAGCAAACCATACCGAACGCACGCTGACGGGAATGCTGCTTGAAGACGGCGGTATTGGGCGATTGCCCACAGGTTTCAGCAGCGAATGATGTTGAGTACGTCTGAATGTAAGTGACCGTTGCTCGTGACCGCACTTCCGTTACGAAATGAGGCTGCACCAAGACGATCGGTGAATGTGCCGCCGGCTTCGCGAACAACAAGACACACTGCTGCCGTGTCGTAAGGCTCTAGCCCTATTGCATCAACAGCGGCATCAATGTTGCCTTCGGCTACCAACATGTGTTGCCAAAAATCGCCAAAGCCACGTGAGCGATATGCGCGCCTTTGCAGCTCGACAAGTTGCTGTGTTCCGCCCACTTGGTCCCACGCGGCATGATGAGTAACGCTCACTTGTGCTTCGTCAAGCGTTCGCACATTACTCACTTGAATTTTGCCGCGTGACGTGAAGGCACCCATGCCGCGGCCAGCCCACCAACGAGAATGCAGTGCTGGGGCACTAACAACGGCAACAAGTGGTTCGTCGTCGGCATTTACAAGTGCAATGAGTGTTGCCCATACAGGAATGCCGCGTGTGTAATTGCTCGTGCCGTCGATGGGGTCAATGATCCAAGTGAGCGGGGCAGAAGATGCACCTGCGGCACCGAATTCCTCGCCAAAGATGGCGTGCGGTTCGCGGTGGCGCATAATTTCATCGGCTAAGAGTCGTTCGGTGGCGCGGTCGAGTTCTGTTACTTCTGTTTTATTCTCTTTCCAATCAACAGAAAAATCACGTCGGTAAAAAGGCGACAACGTATGTGCATCGGCGAGGTCGGCAAGGTGCAGGGCGAAATCGAGTTCAGCTGCAATGTCGATGTGGTTGCTCATGAAGGCAAACTATTACGAAAATCAGCGGGACGCTTCTCAATTAACGCCGAGAGCCCTTCTTGTGCGTCTGGGCCAAGGAAATTCAACATTTCATAAGCTAGCGAAGCTTCAAAATTGGGCAGTGCCTGGCGCAACCAGTGGTTGAGGCTGCGTTTGGTGAATCGCACTGCATCGCGCGGACCCGTGGCAACTTTTTGTGCAACGGCTAGTGCGGTGGAGAGAACTTCGTCAGCCGGCACTGCTTTCGTAACAAGCCCAATGCGCGCTGCTTCTTTGCCATCTATGAAATCGGCGGTGAGGAGGTAGTACTTTGCCTGAGCCATTCCGCACAAGAGGGGCCAAATGGCTACTGCATGGTCGCCGGCAGCAACGCCCAGACGAATATGCCCATCGGTAATGCGTGCATCTTCGTTCATGATGCTGATATCGGCCATGAGTGCAACCGCTAAGCCTGCACCTACAGCAACACCGTTGATTGCAGAAATGATGGGTGTATCGCAATCGATCATGGAGCGAACAATTTCGCCTGCTTCTCGCATGACCCGCATTGTTTGTGTGTAGTTGCCTACTTGTTCTTTGATCCACTCCAATTCACCGCCAGCACTGAATGCTTTTCCTGCACCGGTAACGACCACGGCATTGATGTTTGGATCGGAATCAACATCGCGAAAAATAGTGGAGATCTCTAAATGCATTTGTGCATCGGTGGCATTCATTTTGCCGGGGTTGTCGAGTGTGATGAGAAGTACGCCATTATCTTGCATCTCGCATTGGAGGCGTTGGTACTTTTCGGCGTAGTTCATTGTTTTGCACAATTCGTCACTAGTTTTTTCACTGAATTGGCCATGCCCGCGGCATCGAGATGCAGTTGCTTCAAAATCGCATCGGGTTTCGCTTGGGCGATGAATTCAGTAGGTATGCCAAAGGTATGCACGCGCGGAGAATGAGAACCAACTGCACACTCTGAGTTAATTGCATCAACAATTGATGAGCCGATTCCACCGTCGCGAATGCCGTCTTCAAAAGTAAGTACCAGCTCGTATTGAGCTGCCTCACGAATCATTGCGGGGTCAAGTGGCTTGCAACTGCGAACGTCCCACACCGATGTTTCGATACCGTCGTTGTGGAGTAGTTCTGTAGCTTGCAATGCATTGCCAACCATTTTGCCGATTGCCAATATGCATACTTTTTTGTCGGGCGAAGCGCGCAGTTCGCGTGCGAGAAGCCCGCTACCGATGTCGGTTGCTCCAACATTGCGCACAATGCCCTTGGGGTATCTAATAACAACTGGGCCGTCATTGACCAATGTGAAAGCATCGTGCAACATTTGTTGCAAATCTTGCGCACTTGATGGTGCAAGAACCCGCATACCAGGAACCTTGGCAAGTAGGGCCATGTCGTAGACGCCATGATGGCTCGGGCCGTCGTCACCAGTAATGCCGGCACGATCGAGACAAAAAATGACAGGAGCTTTGTGTAGCGCAACGTCGTACACCACTTGGTCCCAAGCGCGCGATAAGAAAGTGCTGTAGAGAGCCACAACAGGGCGCAGACCGGACAATGCCATGCCTGTTGCGGCAGTGACGGCATGTTGTTCTGCAATACCCACATCGAAGAATCGATCGGGGAACTGTTGCTGGAAGGCAATGAGGCCAGTTGGGCCAGGCATTGCAGCAGTGATTGCCACAATGCGGTTGTCGAGTGATGCCTCTTTCACCAATGTCTCGGCAAAAGCTTGGGTGTAGCCCGTTGGCACCGATTTTGGGGGTCCATTTTGTGGGTCAAAGACGGGCGCATCGTGCAGATGTTTTTCGTCGTCGTCTTCCGCAGGAGAGTAGCCGCGACCTTTTTGCGTGATGACGTGCAAAAGGATTGGGCCTTCATCAACGCGTTGCTCTGCGGAACGCAGAGCCTTCTCAAGAGCTTCTATGTCGTGGCCATCAATGGGGCCGATATAGCGGATGCCTAATGCTTCAAAGAATCCTGGTGGCTGCAGAAACTCGCGCACTGCTGCTTTCACTGCTTCAACACTGCGTTCAGCTTGTTTGCCCACTGCAGGCAACCGGCGCATGAATCGTTCGAAGCGGCGTTGACGACGAACATAAGTGGGGTTGAGTCGAATTTTTGTGAGGGTGTTCGACATGAGGCCAGACACTTTGTCTGCAGCAGTGATGTTTTCCTCGCCAATGCTGAGCGCAGAAATAGTGGGTGCATAGCTTCTGCCGTTGTCATTTAAAACAATGATGACCTTGCGGCCCGAGTGCCCCAAGTTGTTGAGCGCTTCGTACGCCATTCCACCAGTCATGGAACCGTCGCCAATGACCGACACGATGTGCCGATGCTCGGGAGTTTCTCCTGCTAACTCTGCAAGGTCTCGTGACGCAGCCATGCCGTATGCATAAGAGAGGACAGTTGATGCATGACTGTTCTCAATGAAGTCGTGCTCGCTCTCTTCTCGATTCGGGTAACCCGAGAGCCCACCTTCTTGACGTAAGCGTGCAAAGTCGGGAGCGCGACCAGTGACGAGTTTGTGCACGTATGCCTGGTGGCCGGTATCCCACAACAGCGCATCGCGTGGGCTGTCAAATACTCTGTGCAACGCCAAGGTGAGCTCTACCGCTCCCAGGTTTGAGCCTAAGTGCCCACCAGTTTCTGAAACAGACTGAACAATGAACTCGCGAATTTCCGACGCCAATGCAGTGACCTCATCTGTTGAGAGGCCGCGAAGATCGGAGGGTTGGTGGATATCGGCGAGCGCCATAGCACCCCGACGCTACCGCCCAGTTTTGGGCTGGGCATATCTGGTGGTCATTCTTTATGACAAAGATGACTACCGTGGCGACATGAACCCATTTTCTTTTTCCCTCGCCGGCAAGACCGCACTTGTGACAGGTGGCAATGGTGGCATCGGCCTTGGCATGGCGAAAGGGCTTGCCGCCAATGGGGCGAATGTCGTGATTTGGGGGACCAACCTCGAAAAGAACACCGCAGCCACCAAGGAACTCACCGAGTTTGGCACCTCCATCTTTGCGCTCCAGTGCGACGTGGGCGATCAGGCTCAAGTACTGGCCAGTTTTGAAGCCACGGTGAAGCAATGTGGCCGCGTCGATGCATGTTTTGTGAACGCAGGTGTGGGCGGGAAAGCGCCAAGTTTTGCCGAAATGAGCACTGAGGAATGGGACCGTGTCATGCGAGTGAACCTCGATGGTGCTTTTTTCACTGCTCAAGAAGCTGTGCGCCACATGGTTCCCCATGGCGGAGGATCCATTGTCTTCACCACTTCAGGCTCGGCATTTTATGGGCAGCAAAAAGGGCAGCACTATGGAGCGTCGAAGGCGGGCCTTGTTGCGATGTCGAAAGCCATTGCAGTGGAACATGCGCGCCACGGCATTCGTAGCAATGCCATTTTGCCGGGATGGATTGAAAGTGAAATGACCGCACCTTCATTTGGATGGGACAAGTTCGTGAACAATGTATTGCCACGTGTACCAATGAGGCGCTGGGGTTCACCAAGTGATTTCGCAGGTCTTGCAGTGTATTTAGCAAGTGACTTGAGCAAGTACCACACAGGTGATGTCATCACCATCGATGGTGGCTATCACTCGTTTTAAGTTGCCGTTAACTCGTGAGCAGTTGTGCGTCGTATTTTGCATCGAGGCGACGTTGATTCCATTTGTGGAATCCGGTGCCAATGAGGAAGCCAACTGCCAAGGTGAGTTGTCCTCCTACGCCATCAATCCAGAAGTGGTTTGCCGTGACGATGATGCACATGAGGGTAAATGCCGGATACAGAAGTACTAGTGCGCGAATCCAGCGCCGTCGAGCAAGTGGCCACATCGCAAATGCGCACCAACTTGCCCAGCCAATGTGCAAACTTGGCATTGCTGCATACTGATTCGATATTTTTGCGCCTGCACCAGAGCTGAAGTCCCACGGACCGCCATAAACATCGAGTGTGTCGACAAATCCAAAATTTGTTTTGCCTTGGTCAAGACCGCGTTCTGAAACTTCAATACATGCAGCGCCGTGCCCTTGCGGTGGACATGGCTCGTCGAGAAGGCGAGGGGGCATGAGTGGAAAAAGCGAGAACCCAACAATTGCAAGAGCGGTAGTGGCTGCCAGAGTGTTGCGCCATTGTGGAAATACATCTGGTCTTTTTTTGTACAGCAAAACAAAAACAGTAATGGTGATAATGAAATGCGCTGTTCCGTAGTAGGTGTTCAGCAATTGAATAAACCATCGGTGAGATAAGAAAAATTCCTGAACCGATTCTTCGTGGTACAGGCCAATCCAGCGCTCAAAACGTACGACGCGAATGGCATTGCGAAAAGCTTGAACGGGAATATCGACTCCGTTCACACGGTCTGAGCCAAATTGATTTCGGGTCCAGGTGTAGACGGAATAGAACGCAATAAATATTGCGGCCTCTTTCCACCACAGCGTCTTATGCGTGCGAGCAGGCGCTGTGTTCCCCAAATCATTTGCCACGAGGAAGAGGTTAGAGGCTGCGGCAAGTAACGTGAAGTGCCATGAGCACATTGAGCGAGCTTGTTGGCAAAGAAACCATCGAAAAGGTGCTGGCCAAGGGCCGCAGCACAGGGGCAGGATTCTCCGAGATCTTCATAGAAGACAAGAGATCCACATCGGCAGGACTCGATGATGGCCGGATTGAACAAGTCACCACAGGTCGCGACCGGGGAGCCGGCATTCGTGTTGTCCATGGCGAAACAACGGGTTTTGCTCACACCGCCGATCTGTCTGAAGCCGGGTTGCTTCAAGCCGCCGAGGCAGCTGCTGTCGCAGCCAAGCAGGGCTCTGGAGGAGTGGTAACGGTTGCTTTGGGTGGCATCGATACGCACCAAGTAAATGACGTGCAGATTTTGCCCAATGAAGTTCCTAAGACACGCAAGGTTGAGCTCCTGGAACGAGCCAACGAAGCAGCGCGCAGCATCGACAAGTCAGTGGTGCAAGTTTCAGCAGGCTATGGCGACAGTGTGCGTCGCATTTTGGTAGCAAACAGCGAGGGCGTATTCGCTGCCGACGACCAAGTGCGTACTCTTTTCCGGGTGAGTGTTGTTGCCTCTGGCGATGGAGGAATGCAAACCGGCTACGACTCCATGGGTCGCACCATTGGGTTTGAACTCTTCGATCTTTACGACGTGGAAGAACTTGCTGCAGGTGCAGCGCGGCAGGCAGTCACCAAGTTGAAGGCTCGGCCTGCACCTTCGGGTGCTTTACCTGTAGTTATTAAACGAGGTAGTGGTGGAGTTCTATTCCATGAAGCCTGTGGTCATGGTTTAGAGGCAGACCTTGTTGGCAAGGGTGCAAGCGTGTATCGCGGCAAGGTGGGCGAGATGGTTGCATCATCACTCGTTACTCTCATTGACGACGGCACCATGAGCGGTGAATGGGGCGCAATTGGCATTGACGACGAAGGTCATCACAGCCAGAAAAATACACTCATCGAAAATGGAGTTCTCACCGACTACATGTGGGACTACCTGCGTGCACGGAAAGAAAACCATCGACAAAGCGGTAACGGTCGACGCCAAAGTTATATGCATCTCCCGATGGTGCGTATGACCAATACATTTGTCATTAACGGAAGTTCAGAACCAGACGACATTGTGAAGGCAACGAAAAACGGGGTGTATGTTGCAAAACTTGGTGGCGGAAGTGTGAACACCGCAAGCGGTGACTTTGTATTCGGCATGACAGAGGCGTACCTCATTGAGAACGGTGAAATTACTGAACCGTTACGTGAAGGAAATCTCATTGGCAATGGCCCACAAGTACTGCGAGATATCGACATGCTCGGCAACGATTTTGCGATGGGCAACCCTGGTACATGCGGAAAAGATGGCCAAGGAGTGCCCGTTGGTGATGGTCAACCCACCTTGCGTGTGAAGTCGCTCACCATTGGAGGAACTGCAGCATGAGTTCCGGAAATGCATTGCAAGATCTTGCCGATCGCATAGTTGCTCAAGCAAAGCCCGGTGAACAGGTCGAGGCATATGTGTCTCGAGGTGGCGAAACATCCATCCGCATCTATGAAGGTGAAGTGGAACACTTTGTTTCAGCGCAGTCGGAAAGTGTTGGTATTCGGGTCATCAAAGAGGGTCGTACGGGCTATGCGTATGCAGGAACTCTCGATGAGTCGGTGTTGAGCGAAGTTTTTGCTGAAGCGCGTGACAATGTTCAATTTGGTTCTGTCGATGAATGGGCTGGTCTTGCAGAACCAGACGGTGTTGAAAAAGTGCCACAGGAATTGTGGAATGAAGAACTTGCGCATTTTCCTACAGCAGAGAAAATTGCCATTGCAAAAGAACTCGAAAAGCTCACGCTGGCAACCGATTCTCGCATTCGTATTGACGATGCAAACTACGACGATGCATATGGTGAAACAGCGTTTGCCACCACCAGTGGCATTCGGGCCCATGGGCGCGAAAACGGTTGTTATGTTTCCGTTGGCACACTCGCCGACGATGGCGATGAAACTCAAACAGGTTTTGGTTTTTCTGTGGGTCGTACTCCAACAGAATTCAACTTGCCACGCGCAGCGCGTGAAGCAGCCGACCGCGCAACTCGTCTGTTGGGCGCCACGAAGCCGCAGTCAAAACGAACAACTATTGTTTTAGACCCGTATGTCACCGCACAGTTCTTGCGTGTGTTGTCGAGCAGCTTTAGCGGCGAGAATGTGCAAAAAGGTCGCAGTTTTTTTGCTGAGCGTTTAGGCGAGTCGGTAGCAAACCCGCTTGTTACTCTCATCGATGATCCAACAAATCCGCTTGCCTATAGTGCAACCGATATCGATGGTGAAGGCTTGGCTGCACGCCGAAATGTGCTCATTGAAAATGGTGTGTTGAAACAATTCCTTCACTCTTCATACAGTGCGCGTCGCGGTCAAACAAAGAGCACGGGCAGTGCAGTGCGTACGGGTGGAACACCTGGCGTGAGTTGTTTAGCAATGCAATTAGTACCGGGTACTGGCACTCAAGAAGAACTCATTGCACAAGTAAGTGATGGTGTGCTCATTCAAATGGTGCAGGGCCTCCATTCAGGTGTGAACCCCATTTCGGGAGACTTTTCTACAGGCGCATCTGGCTTACTCATCACCAACGGACAAGTTGGAGCACCCATTCGCGAGTTCACTATTGCTTCTACATTGCAGCGCATGTTGCAAGATGTTGTTGCTATTGGTGGCGACGTCGACTGGTTGCCCATGTCGGCCAACGGAATGTCGCTGGTCATTAACGACGTCACCATGAGCGGGGCATAAGCCAATTACGTTCTCATGGAACGATGTGCAACACAATGAGTGTTGCCGTGAGTGCAAATAATGCAGAAATTCCCTGTGGCGATTTGGGGTGTTGTGCAATAAAACTGCGCAAGTTACTGAGAAGTGTCATGTCTCTATGTGTGCATTGTGGCCCTCGCAGTGCCACTCTTTTGCGAATTAGGCAGAAGGAGAAGGAGCTGGCGCGGCAGCGGGAGCCGGAGCTGGGGTAGCAGCAGCTGCAGAAGAGTCGCTCGAAGAGGAGCTTGAGCTCGTTCCTGGAGGGGTGGTTGCAGAACTGCCGCCTTTGGAGTCGGTCTTGTAGAAACCGCCGCCTTTAAAGGTGATGCCCACTGGTTGAAAGACTTTTTTCACCGGGCGCATTTTGCCATCGCTGGGGTGAGCAACTTCGGTGAGCGCATCGTCGGTGAAGGCCTGCTGAACTTCAATGGTTTCACCAGAGTCAACGAATTTGTAGACGTAGGTTGGCATAAGGGCTCCTGCAGGTAGAAAACAATGGCTGTGCAGCGAGGAAAGAGTATCGGGAGACTGGGCCTAAGCGACGCCTCGGGCCCGAATGAACTGTTCGGGTTCATCGAGAACAAGGCCAAATTCGTCAACATCGACCTCAATGAGTTCCTGTAATGAGCTGTCTGTAGGGGAGAGGCGGGTATAGCGCCAGCGGTGTTCGGCAATGCGCTCAAAACGCATCGTGCCAGCAACGACCGAGAGCTTCTCGGGGTCGATAATGGCGGTTTTGATCTCGGCCCCATGGCCGACCTCTAAGGGGAGTTGGCGAATAGCGATGCAATGCGTGATTGGCGAACCAACAATGGCAACGAGATGACACCCGTCGAGGTCGGTGCGGTGGGCTCCATTGACCTCGCCCCATCGGCCGGAGCCATCGGTGGCAAGCCATAGATCGGGGTCGTCAAGATCGCGAAACAACAGCACTTGTTGGATGCCCCATTGTGCAGACACGCGGATGGCCACTTGAGACCGCTGTGGTCCGAGTCCGCAATCGAGGGTCCAGCCTTCATTTTCCCAACGAAATTTCACCGTGCTGAGCGGGCGACCGCCATCGGAGAGGTTGGGGTTGACGACGTCCCAAGAGACATCGTGACCGCTAGCAGGAAGTGCTCGATAGATCATGTGGTCCCATCTTCTCACAGGTACCGTTCAGGACGTGATTGAACTCGCTTCTGCTCAAGAAAAAGTACTGCTTGCAGTACAGCAAGCGTCTCCTGTGGTGCTGCCCATTCAAGAGGCGTACGGTCTGGTGCTTGCCGAGAACATCGTTTCGCGAGAAGAAGTACCGCATTTTGCAAACAGCGCAGTTGATGGCTTCGCAGTGCGCGCGCAAGATGTTGCAAATACCCCAGCAACTTTGCGTGTTGTAGACGAAATTGCAGCAGGTGGTATTCCGAATGTTGCAGTAGGCCCCGGTGAGGCGTCGCGCATCATGACCGGTGCCCCAATGCCAAATGGTGCAGATGCTGTAGTGATGGTTGAAGACTCAACCGAAGATACAACTCGTCACGAAGTGGTGCTACATGCTTCTGTGCAAACAGGCCAAGCTGTTCGACCTCGCGGTGATGATGTGCATATTGGTGATGTGGTGTTCCGTGTTGGAGACGTGCTGCACCCCGCTGCGGTTGGAGTTTTAGCAAGTATCAATGTGTACCGAGTTTCTGTCACGCCGCGACTTCGTGTTGCGGTTCTCTCTACCGGCGACGAACTAGTAGATGACGGCACGCCGCTCGCACTTGGGCAAATTCGTGAAAGTAATCGCACCATGTTGATGGGGCTCGTTACACAAGCTGGTTGTGAAGCTGTTGATTACGGCATTGTGCGCGATAACGAACAAGCACTGGAAGAGACGTTAAGAACTGCAGCAAGTGAGTGCGATGCCATTGTCACCAGCGGTGGCGTGAGCATGGGTGCCTACGATGTGGTGAAGGCACTTCTTGGTCGCATCGCACACATGACGTGGATGCAAATTGCTATTAAGCCAGCGAAGCCATTTGCCTTTGGCATGCTCGATGCTCCGCGCGAGTCTGCGCCAAATAGGCAAGTTCCCATTTTCGGTCTTCCAGGTAACCCTGTTTCATCTCTCGTCAGTTTTGAATTATTGGCACGTCCGGCGTTACGCAAGATGATGGGCAAAACACCTGCACTTCGTGCACCATTGCTCGCTGTTGCCGATTCATCTCTTCCACGTAAAACCGATGGAAAAGTTCACTTTCAACGAGTGGTCGCCAAAAGCCATAGCGATGGTCATATTCATGTTGCTCCTGTAAGCCAACAAGGAAGTCATCAACTCGCTGCGTCTGCATTAGCCAATGCCGTAGCGGTCTTACCCGATGGCAATGGGGTAGCCGCAGGGGGCGAAGTGCGAGTTCTTCTTTTATCAGACCTTGTTGAAGAGGCATAGACTAGAACCATGAGTACTGCAGGGGTGCAAGGCGAAGCGCTAGTCGACCCATTTGGGCGTACTGTTCGCGACCTGCGTATTTCGGTCACCGACCGTTGCAACTTTCGATGCACCTACTGCATGCCTGCAGAAGGCATGGTGTGGCTCGACCGTAGCGATGTGCTCACCTTCGAAGAAATCACTCGCTTTGCTGGCATTTGTGTCGAGCATTTTTTTGTTGATGGCATTCGCCTCACCGGTGGCGAACCAACTGTGCGTGCTCACCTTCCCATTTTGGTGAAACAGTTAGCTTCGTTGCGCCTTCCTGCGCATGCTCCTTCTGCATTTGCCGGCCAGGCACCCGATATTGCTCTCACTACTAATGGGGCAACGTTACGCAACGTTGCTCATGAACTCCTCATGGCTGGTGTGAGCCGTGTCAATGTCAGCCTCGATACTTTGCAGCCAGAGAAATTTTTAGCAATGACACGGCGTGATGAATTTCATAACGTCATTGCGGGTATCAAAGAAGCTCAACTCGCTGGCTTTCACCCTGTCAAAGTGAATGCAGTAATCGAGCGCGGAACAAATGACGATGAAATTGTTGACCTTGCAACTTTTGGGCGAGAGAACAATGTAGAAGTGCGGTTCATTGAGTTCATGCCGCTCGACGCCGAACAAGGTTGGGCGGGAAGCAAAGTGGTGAGCCAAGACGAAATCGTGCAAGCAA
>CAFBQU010000016.1_pt1 | contig 31084 bp, 27 predicted proteins | sample 7270051 | NCBI WGS metagenome assembly CAFBQU01 (sample SAMEA6814184, study PRJEB35770) | uncultured Acidimicrobiaceae bacterium | biome: Freshwater; feature: Freshwater reservoir; material: water | place: Czech Republic | collected 2016-11-09 | depth 30m m
ATGACTTTTACGCCAATGAGCCACAATGCAATGCACCCGGCAATACGCGTGGCGCCGTCCATGCCCATCACAATTCCGTAGTCAACAAATTTTCCGGTGCCGGAACAAATACCTCGTGCAAGGTGCGCAGGTGCGTAACCCACAAATGCCAAAATGAGTGCTGCTGTGACTAGCCAGTGGCCTTCAAAGAAATCTTTGGTGAGCCATGGGCTGCCAGCAAGAACAAGCGCACTCACTATTGCTGCAAGACCAATAGTGAGCGGAATAATTTTGCGCACAATGGGTAGGCCCCCTTGGCCCAGTGCACGTCGGTGCGCGAGTGCGCGACCCACTTCTTGTTCAATGGGCATGAAAAAACCTGGTGCCAGGGCAAAGGTGGCGAACCACAACGCAACGATGGGCTTGAAATTTTCTTGACCCAGTGCTTGTTGGCCAACTTTGAAAAATGCGTAACTTGCTACGCCGGCAACTAAAAGACCAATACCAACGGGAATCGTGCCTTCAGGGAGAGGAATTTTCTCGTCGAGAGTTCGCTTCTCGCTAGCACCGTTGTTATTCACGCACCTTGCAGGCTAGTGCTATTGCGCGTTGCGCAGAGGTGAGTGCTCGCTCAGTTTGTCGCAGAGAATTGTTGCAATGCTTTTTGCATGATCAACAACTTCAGAAATGTGTGTTTCAAGATCGGGATTTTCTGTGTGCAAAGTTGTCATCATTTCGCGACGGCGAACTTGCAGTTGTTGAAAGGCGAGCACTCCTGTGCCCACGGTGATGTACAGGGCCTCTTTGCCGTATTCAGACACTTTTTCCGCAATCTGTGGCACATCGATTTCTGGCAAATCAATGTCGACAACGGGTACTTTCCAGGAAGGAAGGCGAAAGTCGCTCGGAATGTTCACAAGGTGAGGGTATCTGGCACTGCTAACTTTTGCAAGCACTTTGGGCAGTGGAGGAGCCTTTTGGGGACTCCCTACTAGCCTTACTCCATCACGGATTTCACCTCTTACCAGTGGCCGAACGACGGCAACGCGGTGCCACCCGTGGTGGCATCGATGGTGGTGTTCTGCGACCCAGTGGGGCCAGAAGGGCTGGTGGGTGCCGACTTCGCCGAAGTGGTCGCTGGCTTGGTGGGCCAAGACTACGAGTCGCTCCAATACCTCTTTTTCCTGGTGGGGCCCGACGACGAGGTGCGACAAGCCTACGAAAGCCACATTGCTCAGCATTTGCCGCTCGCAGCCGTACGCAAAGTGGAAGGTAACCCTGGTTATGGGCCAACCCAAAATGCCGCAGCCCGTTTGGTGGAAGGTGACAACGGACTCTTTCTTTTTTTGCACGACGATGTGTGTCTAGCCAGTAATGCGGTCAGTGAACTTGTCACCGAATTGTCGCGTTCTAATGCAGCAGTGGTGGGCCCAAAGCTTGTGCAGTGGGACGACCCATCGCTCTTGCAGCATGTGGGAATGGGCGTCGACCGTTGCGGTGAAATTGACCCCATTGTGCTCCCGGGAGAAAAAGACCAACAACAACACGACGCAGTAGCCGACGTGTTTTGTTTGCCCAGCGCTTGCTTGCTCGTAAGGTCCGACCTGTTTCGTACCTTAGGTGGTTTCCATCCGGGCATCACCTTTGGTGGCGAAGAGATGGACCTGTGTTGGCGCGTGCATCTCACCGGCGGCCGTGTTGTTGTAGTGCCAAGTGCGGTTGCGCGACACCGTGAAAATTTCACGTCTCGTCAACCACTCATTGAGCTCACCACAATGAGCGAAACACATCGGGTGGCAACAGTTTTGTCGTGTACTTCTGGTGCGCGACTTTTGCCCGTCTTTTTTCAAATGCTTGGGTTGTCGCTACTTGAACTTCCCGTTTCCATTGCTACAGGGAAATGGAAACAAGGGTTAGCGGCCCTTCGCGCCACATGTGGCGGCGTATTGCAATTTGGGGCTGTAGCAAAGCGTCGTCGCATTGTGCAGCAGTCTCGGCTTGTGAATGATTCCGAAGTGCATCACCTGCAGGTGCGCGGTAGTGCACGCGCAACAAATTTCTTGCGGTTGCGCCGTGCCGAAAGCGAAGCACGCCGGCGTGAGTCGTTCGTCATTGCCAAAGAGCGGGAACGACGTCAGCGTTTTTCCGTTGTTGTCGGGTGCATGCTCGCCGCAATAGTGGTGGTGGGAAGTCGCCAACTCTTTTTCCGCGGTGTGGCAAATATCGGTCAGTTTGTGCCTTTTACCGAGTCGTGGCGATCATTGGCTGCCGCATATCGATTGGGTTGGTGGCCTGCAGGTTTTGGATCGTTATCGCCTGCCCCAACAGGTACCGCGCTCGTTGCCGTTGCCTCGTTTTTTTCTTTGGGAAATCCGGCGCTCTTGCGCACGCTTGCCATTGTGGGGTTGCTACTGGTTGCCGCCATTGGAATGTGGAAGGCGAGTGTTTCTGCATCGTCAAGCAGAGCACGTACAGCGGGTCTTGTTACCTACCTTGCATTGCCCATTGGGTATGAATGCATTGCAACGGGTCGCTGGGGTGCCCTTGCGTGTTACGGAGCGCTTCCTTGGGTGATTGCGGCATTCAACACCGCACGTCACACAGATACGGCACGTGCAAGCGATATTGCGCGTCAAGGAGTGCGACTCGGTCTTGTCATTGGCGTTGTTGCAGCATTTGAATTTTCCTTTGTTCCGTTGTGCATTGTGCTTTTCGGACTCTGGTGGCTCAGTGGCATTGTTGCCGGAGGCACAACTTCTATTCGTGGTGTTGCAAGCATCTTTGGGGTCGGAATTTGCACAGCGCTGTTATTGCAGTTGATGTGGCTAGGAAATTACGTCAACAGCAACTGGTGGCAAACAATTGTCGGTTTCGATTCGGGTGTGGGTTTGCATAAGGGAATCCAGGAATTGGCAAGTTTCAATTTCGGTCGTTTCCACCTAGCAACATTTGCGCTCTTGTATTTCTTTGTACTTGTAGTGAGTCTTGGCACCGCACGTGGTGAACGATTTGTTCTTGCGCTGCGTGGTGCAACATTTGTTGTTGCGTTTCTCGGCCTTGCAGTTGTAGGCGATACCCGAGTGGTGAATGCAGCAATGCCCGACCCAGCTGTTCTTCTCACCGTGGTGGCCTTGGGTCTCGCGTTGGGGGCTATTGCCGCAGTGGAAGCCTTCGATGTTGACGTGAAGGGTCGTAAGTTCGGTTGGCAACAACCTGCAAGTGTGTTAGCGCTTTGTGCAATAGCAGTAGGTGCTTTCCCTCTGGCGGTGAATGCGGCAAATGGTCGCTGGAACCAGCCGTCATCTTCGCTATCAAGCTTGCTCTCTCAACTGCAAAAGAACCCCGTTGAAGGCGACTACCGCATTTTGTATTTAGGTAATTCACTACTTTTGCCAGCAGCCCCGCGCACGATTCCATTTGGCTCAACAGATGGCCTGCAGTTGGGTTATGCAATTACCGATGATGGTGCTGCAACGTTGTACAACCAATGGGCAGCAAAGAAGACTTCAGCAGTTGTTTCATTAGAAAATACGCTGCAGAACTTAAGTGAGGGCAACACCCCGCGCATTGGTCGCTTGCTCGCTCCGCTTGGTGTGCGCTACATCGTGGTGCCTCTCATTGATGGCTCACGAAGTACTCGTGCGCAACCATTGCCGCTTCCGCAGGGGCTTTTGAGCGCGCTTGAAGTTCAGCTCGATTTTCGCCGTCAATACTTTGCGAGCGATCTCATCATTTATGAAAACGTCGCGTGGGCACCTACGCTCGCGCAACTCTCCGATGCGGGTATTGCGGCAAGCAAAAATGCAGGTAGCGAAGCACTCATTTTGTCTGACCTGCGTGGAGCAACGCCGGTGAAAACAGGTTTTATCCCTGGTCGAGCAACACAAAAACTCGATGTCAGGGGAGGAACAGTGAGTGCTGCTATTCCTTCTTCATCGCGATGGCGCTTAGAAATCAAGAATCAAAAAGTGCTCTCTCGTCCGGCATTCGGCGCAACGCAAGCGTTCGATATTCCTACAGATGTTCCTGAACACACTGTGGCAACTCTTGCCTTCTCGCGACCATGGAAACATGTTCTGCTGGTTGTTCTTCAGTTTGCGATGTGGGTTTTTGCAGTGTTCTTTGCGTTAGGAATACGTATTCGGCGCCGGCGCCAAGTGGAAGTGACATTGAGTTCAGATGCACGCGATATTTCATTTGGTGGTAATCAATGAAAACTTGGCGTCGTGTTCTTTCATTCACTTTGGTCGCAGGTTGCGCGGCAGGAGTTGTGCTGCTGTCTGAGTCACAAAAAGATGTTGCCCCTCAAGAAGTCAACAATGCTGTGGCCAATGTACAAAAAGCATTTCCGCATGTAGCGAGCACCAGAACCATCAGCACCTCTTGGTATTGCCCAGGCGTACCGCTCGGAGGAGACGCCTATGTGGGGAATGATTACGGGGGAACAATCAGTATTTCCAACCCCACCGATACTGAAGTACAAGGCGTAGTGACACGGTTTGGAATTGAAGCCGAACCAGAAGTGGTGTCCATTGTTGTTCCGCCGCGAGATTCCCTTACCTACAACTTCAGCCAGGGTGCGCGCGGTGCGTACGTGAGTGCATTAGTAGAGCTGGCTGGCGGGAAGGGTGCATCAGTTGAACAGCGCGCTATCTACCCGGCAGGCGATTCAACGCAGCCTTGTGTGAACCAGCCTTCACCCCAATGGTTTTTTGCAGATGGTTTTACTGCAAGCGACAGCAAAGAAGATCTTTTATTAACTAATCCATTGCCCGATGCAACGGTTATTAACGTGCGCTTCGTGACCAAAGACGGAGAGCGTCAACCGTCTGCACTCCAGGGCTATGTTCTGCCGCCACACTCGCTGCGCGTACTCGATATTGCGAGCCAAGGTGCTCGTGGTGAAGATCTGGTGGGTGTAGAACTGCGTGCGGTGAGCGGCACTTTTGTGGCTGCGCGAGCACAACATTATTTAGGTACTGGGCGCTTGGGGTATGCGGTGAAATTGGGCGCTCCGGAAGTTGCCACCGACTGGTGGCTGACAACGGGCGACTACCGCGGGAAGCCCAATGAGCAAATTATTGTGTTTAACCCAACGCAAGACGAAGCAAAAGTTGTGGCGTTATTTTCTGGCGAAGGTGGTGCCGGGGTTGCGCCGCTCAACTTGACTGTTCCTGCACACCGAGTGGTGTCTCTTGCCATGTCGAATATCGCCGGGTTAACAGAGAATCGATTCACGGTCTCGTTCTCGGTTCTTGAAGGAACAGGCATAGTGGTGGAACATGTCTCCACTCGTCAGCTGGAAAAGTCGATGGCAACCACTGTTGACCTTGGGGTGCCCTTTGTGATGGCTGCAAAGCAGTGGGCCATACCGTCACCCATCGCGCCCGGAACAACCGATGCCATCGCACTTACAAATGTGACTGCATTGCAAGCCAGTGCCCGCATTGAAGGTGTGGGCCCAGCAGGTGCGCTACCTATTGCGGGCTTAGAGGCAATCGTTGTAGAGCCTGGTGCAACGCGTTATGTGGCTTTGCCTGAAGGTATGGTGCTCGGGCAGTTGCAAGTTGTTTCGACACAAGATCTCATTGTGGTGCGTTCTCTTCCCCGCACGTTTGGTGTGAAGGGAAGAGATCTTGTTACAGCGCTACCTGTGAAATAGCTGAACTACTCCGACTGTTGCATTTCTAGAGCAAGTTCAACACGTTTAATTTGTTCATCTTCTGCTTTACGCGTGTAGTCATCGGATGCGATGTAGAACACGAGTGACATCACAAGTCCAACAGCGACTGCAACTCCTAACGATTGCACCCACTTGATCCAGCGTCGGCTAGGCGCAGGTAGCAAGGCCATGGTGAGTACGGTGAGCAGTGCCAGAACAACACATACCAATGTGGTCATGGCATCAAGAGATCCAGAAGCACTGCTCACGCGGTTTTCGCGGTCGTCAACAAGTTGCTTGACTTCTTCCAAGACCGTTTGGGCTTCAGCTTTTTTCTCGTCGTCGCTCTCTAAGTCTTTTTCTAAGACGTTGAACTCTTCAAGAAGTTTCTCAAATGCCTCTTCTGCACGAGGGTCGCCTCCGGCTGGGGCTTCGGTGTCAATTTCGTACTTGCGCACATCTTCGAGGTAGTCAATGATCAGACCTTTGATTTCTGGTGCAAGTTCTGGGTCGAATGCTCGTGTTTCGACAATGATTGATTCCAAAGTAGTGGTTTCATCGAAAAGAATATTTTGTGCAGATACTTGGTCGCTCCAGACGTTCACAATGATGAATGCCAGCAGCAAGGTGAAAGCAGTACCAATAAAACCAAATACAGCAACAAGACCTTCGGTGTCGTCGCCTTCAGCCTGAATACGTGCATTAAAGATTGCCTTCACAATAGGAATAACAATCAGTACTGGAATGCCAATGCTGATGAGCACGATGAGCCATAGTGGAAAGGCGAGGAATCCTTCAAGCATGAGATAACTCTTTCTCTAAAAAGTAGGTAGCGCAGACATTACAATAATTCGCAGGCCAAACGGGAATATGCATAAGGTAGTGGCGTGAAGTTCGTTGCGGTCGTGGTAGTTGTGGCAGTTGCTGCAGTGCTTGCTCGATTTTTGCAAAGCCGTAAGCCGCAAGCCCCGACGCAGCCCAAAATGGAAGTGCCCGCACAGGTCGACAGAAGAGATTTCGCCCAGCCCGAGGTGGAGTGGCTCGTTGCTGTGTTCTCGTCGGCAACGTGTTCTACATGTATCGACGTGGTGGCAAAAGCTCAAGCATTAGCGACTGCTCAAGTTGCAGTGGTCAATGTGGAGTATCCCGAACACAAAGACTTGCACGATCGTTATGGCATCGATGCAGTGCCTACCGTCGTCGTTGCCGACGTAGATGGGGTGGTGCGTGGAAGTTTTATTGGACCCGTATCGGCGACCGACTTGTGGGCCGGTGTTGCAGAAATGCGTCAGCCAGGTTCGCGAGTAGTTTCAGATTGTGCGACTTCGCCCGTTGTTGAAGGTGACTGAGAAGCAGATTCGCTTAAGCCCTGTTGAACAAGGCGCAATACTGCTGGCCCGTCGATGGTTTCTTCTTCCAGCAAGCGCTGCGCCACAAGGTCGAGACCGCGACGGTGTTTGGTGAGAACCTCGCGAGCGCGAGTTTCTTGGGCGCGCAAGATGCGAGCAATTTCTCCGTCGACCAACTTGGCAGTGTCGTCGCTGTATTCGCGACCACTGGTCATGAGGTCTTCGCCAAGAAACACTTGTTGCTGACTATTCCACGCCATGGGGCCAACTGCTTCGCTCATTCCCCATTCGCGCACCATGCGCCGAGCAATGCCAGTTGCTTGTTCGAGGTCGTTTGCTGCGCCACTATTTAAGTTGCCAAAGACCATCATCTCGGCAACACGGCCACCCATTGCTTTGCAAATGATGTCTTCAAAGTATTCCTTGGAATAGGTGTGGCGTTCTTCGGGCAGGGTCCAGGTAACGCCCAGAGCCATACCGCGCGGCAAAATGGTGACCTTATGAAGCGGGTCGCTGTGGGGAAGTACTGATGCGAGAACTGCGTGGCCGCCTTCGTGGTATGCCGTTGCTTTTTTCTCGTCGGCGTTGAGTACGAGGCTTTCGCGACTCGCACCCAAGACAACGCGGTCACGTGCATTTTCGAAGTCGACATGCTCTACTTGTTTGCCGCCACGGCGCACGGCAAACAAAGCAGATTCGTTCACTAAGTTCGCCAAATCGGCACCACTCATACCGGGCGTAGCGCGTGCCATGGTTTCGAGGCTGACCTCGGGTGCCATGCGCTTATCGCGTGAGTGCACCTTCAAAATAGCGAGACGCTCTTCGTATTCAGGTAGCGGCACAATGATGGATCGATCGAAACGACCAGGACGCAAGAGCGCAGGGTCAAGAACATCGGGGCGGTTAGTGGCCGCCATGATGACGATGCCTTCGCTGGTTTCAAAGCCGTCCATTTCAGCAAGCATTTGGTTGAGCGTTTGTTCGCGCTCGTCGTGCCCACCGCCAAGGCCAGCGCCGCGCTTACGACCAATGGAGTCGATTTCGTCGATGAAAATAATGGCACGACCCATTTTGCGGGCTTGCTGGAAAAGGTCGCGCACGCGGCTTGCGCCAACGCCAACAAACATTTCCATGAAGTCTGAACCGGTGACAGACAAGAAACCCACTCCAGCTTCGCCAGCTACTGCGCGAGCAAAGAGTGTTTTACCTGTTCCGGGAGGGCCAACAAGCAAAATGCCTTTCGGAATGCGTGCACCAATTTCTTTGAACTGTTCAGGCATCCGCAAGAAGTCGACCACTTCTTTAATTTCCATTTTGACGCCTTCGTAGCCAGCAACGTCGGCAAACGTGGTGGAAGGTTTGTCGGCGTTATAGGTTTTGGCACGACTACGGCCAATAGACATGATGTTTCCGGCTTGGCCCATGGCACGGCGTTGCATGAACATGAAAATGCCGATGATGAGAAAGAATGGCAACAAGATGGGAATGAGGCTGGTGAACCAGTTGGCCTGTGGCGTGTTGTAGTTGTAGTCGACGCCCTGGTCTTTCAAGAGCTTCTCGTCGGCATCGCTGAGGAGGGGAGCGCCAGTGGTGGTGAACTTGCGTCCGTCGCTCAGTGTTCCGGACAACACATTGGTGGTGTTGTTAATAGACACCTTGTCGACTTTGCCCAGGCGAACTTGTGAGAGAAATTCGGTGTAGGTGAGTTTCTCGGAGCTCTTTGAAGGAATGAAGCGTGGCCCAAAAACGAGGGCAAGAGCGCCAACAGCGATGAGCCAAACAGCCCACTTCGGCAGTTGTTGTTTGCCCGACTTCGGGGCGGTGGGGTCGGGGTTGTTGCGCTTGGCATTGAAGGGGCTTTTGCGCGGTTGGCGATCATTTTTTTGTGGCGCCGAGGGGGTGCTGCCGGGAAGCTGCGAGGGGGGTGGTGGCGGGGGCAAGTTGCTCATGCCCACATGATATGGGCTGGGTGGTCGTCATGTATCCCCCACCTCGTAATCGGGTATGGATAGCGTTCTTCCATGGCTCGCCAATGTTCACGTTCCGGATGCTCAACACCAGCATCAATGACCCTTACGTATCAATACAACCGCTCGGTGGCGTGGATTGATCAATTGCAGTCTGAACGTGATCCGCATGCTTATGACCTCTGTGAACGACACGGAAAACGCACCACTGTTCCTTCAGGTTGGCGCCTCGAAGACCGCCGGGCCGTGTACCACTTCATCACACCTAACCGCCTTGCCGGGTAACTCACCTCCGCGGCACTCCAGCGATTACCGCGGTACCGCATCGCGTTATTCGTTGCCAACGGTCATTGGCGGTTGGTTGGGTTGTTATCTCGTTGCCAATATTTTGGGTGGCATCATTGCGGGTGCATCTAGTGCTCCTTCTGGCGAAGAACCTATTTGGATACTTGCCGCATCGGCCCTTGCACTGTGGACGCCATTCATTGTGATGTTGGTGGTGTTATCGCGCAAACTTGGTTCAGGTCATTTTTGGAGCGACTATTTCGTTCGCTTTCGGCCAATTGATGCTTTAGGTATTCCTTTAGGAGTTGCTTCACAAATACTTTTAGTAAGTGCGGTGTACTGGCCATTGCGCAAGATCTTTCCGTCAACGTTCGACGCAGCAGATGTTGAAGAACGTGCACGCGACCTCTATGACCGCGCTCATGGTGGGTGGCTCGTGGTGCTTGTGCTCATCGTGGTGGTTGGCGCTCCCATTGTGGAAGAGCTCGTGTACCGAGGATTCATTCAAGGAACACTGCGCGGAACCATGAACGAAGGTGTTGCATTAGTGGTCACAGCTGTTTGGTTCACCCTCATCCACCTCACACCAGTGGAATACCCAGGGCTTTTTGTCATCGCCTTGGTTTTGGGCTTCTCGTATCACTTTTCGCGCCGAATTGGCCTTTCCATAGTCACTCACATGGCTTTTAACGCAACGGGATTATTGCTAGTTGCCGTGAAGTGAGCCGTTTGTCGGCACGTTAAATGCCACAATGGTACGCATATGACAACTGAGATCGAAAGCGAACAGGTCGTTGAAGACGAAGTAAACGCGCCACACAGAATCCAGAAACTTACTGCTTCGTTTCTTGGGTTTCAACTTTTTTCAACAATTGTCATTGTCGGCGGGTCAATGTTGTTTCTCTTTGCAACGTTGCATCCTTCGCTCATTTTCAAAAACAACACGCCAACAGGTGGCGACATGGGTGCGCATGTATGGGGGCCGGCATTCTTGCGCGACAACCTCTTGCCGCATTTGAAGCTGTCGGGTTGGAGCATGGACTGGTACTCAGGGTTACCCACGTACCGCTTCTACATGGTGGTTCCGGCATTATTTATTTTGTTGCTCAATGTTGTTCTTCCCTATGGAATTGCCTTCAAAATTGTTGCGGTTGCAGGAATCATTGCGCTCCCCGCATGTGCATGGGCTTTTGGAAAACTTGCGCGATTCGCGTACCCACTACCTGAACTTTTTGCACTAGCTGCAACCATTTTTCTCTTTGACGAGAGCTTCACCATTTATGGCGGAAATATTGCAAGCACCATGGCGGGCGAATTCTCGTTCTCTATTGCACTGGCATTCGCTGTTTTGGGGCTGGGCTTTTTAGCGCGCGGCCTAGATGATGGAACAAAACGTCCGGCAGCTGCAATATGCATCGCTTTAGCCGGATTAAGTCATGGCATCGTTCTCATCTTTGTGTTTGGTGGGGCAGCATTAATGGTTCTCATTCATGCCAATAAACAACGCTTCCGCTTTGGTGCAAGCGCTATTGGTGCAGCAGTGTTGCTTTCTTCGTTTTGGGTGCTGCCATTTCTTACTGCACACGCATACATGACCGACATGAAATATGAACCACGTCCGAGTGGGGCAACCGACTCATTTTGGGACATGTTTTTCCCTCATACCGCATTTTGGGATCTCTTTATTATGGCTTTCGCCATTATTGGTTTTGCCGCGTGTGTTATTCGTAAAAAAACATTTGGCATGTGGATGGGCGTGTACTGCACAGCTCTGTTCGCGGGTGTTTATATCACCCGCGACAGTTTGCCCGTTATCGGTCTTTTGTGGAACCCACGACTCTTGCCGTTTATGTATCTTTTGCGTTACATGCTCATGATGGTCGGTATCTATGCCGTCATTTCATCGGTGGTGCGCTTGGCAATGCTCGAACGTGGTGAGAAGTCAGTGCATATTCCCGTTGAAGTAACAACTGGGGTTGTGCGCAATGCAACTGCATGGGCTGTTGCTGTCACCGTTCTGTGTATTTTTGGTTTTCGCTTTCAACAGTTGCCCTTTGCCTCGGTCGTAGCAGGCGCAAATGACAAGTCGGAATATTCATGGGGCCCGTTTCGTGGCGCGTCGGGCAACAAGGCATTTGTTGATGGCTGGGCACGCTGGAACTTTGAAGGTTATGAAGGCAAACCCGCATATGGCGAGTACCACGGCATTGTGGAGACAATGAAAAAGATTGGTGAAGACCCTCAGCTCGGTTGTGGGCGTGCACTGTGGGAAAACAGCGGTGACCTCAATAAATATGGCACCACCATGGCGCTGATGCTGTTGCCATTTTGGACCGATGGGTGCATTGGCTCACAAGAAGGACTCTTCTTTGAAGCCGCCGGAACAACGCCGTATCACTTCATTAGTGCTGCTGCAATGTCGAAACAAAGCAGCAACCCCGTTCGCGAATTGCGTTACGACAACAACAATGCCGAAATGGGCGTTCACTACTTGCAAGAACTTGGTGTGCGCTATTTCATGGCATACACGCCAGAGGCTGTAGCGCAAGCAAATACACAAAATGATCTCACTGAAGTTGCTCGCAGTGGGCCATGGGTGGTGTACGAAGTAGCAAAGAGCGACTGGGTAGTACCCATGACTGTGCAGCCTGTTGTGGTGGAAAAGCGATCGGGCGACCAGCGTGAGCGGTGGCTCGAGTTGGGGTCAAGTTGGTTACAACATACCGATGAATGGGCAGCAGTTCCTGTTGCTGATGGTCCAAAAGAATGGCAGCATATTTCTGTTGCCCCAGACCTCAATCGCCGAGTAGGTGAACCAGGAAGTTCATCGCGCAGTGTGGACATTGTTCAACCTGTAGAGAAAATTACTCCGGTGGCCTTGCCGCAAGTAAATATTACGAATTACTCACATACGCAAGACTCAGTGTCATTCACGGTTGACAAGGTAGGAGTTCCCGTATTGGTGCGTGTGAGTTATTTCCCGAACTGGACTGTTTCGGGTGCGAAAGGTCCGTATAGGGCCGCGCCAAACATGATGGTCGTGATTCCCGCCGAAAAAAATGTGCAATTGAAATATTCATCGACGGGTATCGACAAACTTGCGTACTTATTGTCATTAATTGGCATTGTCATTGTGATTTTTTGGTGGCGACGTGGCCCGTATCGTTACGGCACATCAATGCCGCCGCTAATGTAAATAAGAGATGGCACATTCAGATCTCACCAATATTTTTAAGGCGTACGACGTTCGCGGCACTGTTCCCGATCAATTCAATGTCGACATCGCGCGCGCAGTGGGAGTTGGGTTTGCGCAGTTTGCAAAAGCCACCACCATTTTAGTTGCCCGCGATATGCGACCTTCTGGGGTTGAGCTCGTCGCTGCTTTTGCCGAAGGCGCAATGTCGCAGGGTGTCAACGTTATTGACCTGGGTTTAGCAAGCACCGATTTGTTGTACTTCGCCGCTGGCTCACTCGATGCACCAGGGGCGATGTTCACTGCTTCGCATAACCCTGCGCAATACAACGGCATCAAGTTTTGCTTGTCGGGAGCGCGGCCAGTAGGTGTAGACAGCGGTCTGAACGATATTCGTGAAGTGGCAGTGCGCGAATTAGCGCGTCCATCAGCGTCGGTTGCGAGTAGGGGTCAGCTCTCGCAGCGCAATTTGCTCGATGCATTTGCCGACCATGTGGTGAGCTTTGTCGACCAAGACCAACTCATTCCTTTGAAAGTTGTTGCCGACACCGCAAATGGGATGGGTGGCTTAGTTGTTCCTGCGGTCTGTGAACGACTTCCACAAATACAACTTGAAGTGATGTTTGGTGAGCTCGATGGCACGTTCCCCAATCACCCAGCAGACCCCATTCAGCCTGCAAATCAAAAAGATCTGCAAGCACGCGTTATCTCTGGCGGATTCGACGTGGGATTGGCATTCGATGGCGATGCCGACCGAGTGTTTGTTGTTGACGAAAAAGGTATTGGCTTATCGGGAAGTACCACGACGGCGCTGTTGGCTGCTGCAGTGTTGCGCAAAAATCCTGGAGCAAAAATTATTCACAACCTCATTTGCTCGAAGGCTGTTCCTGAAGTGATTACAGAGTACGGGGGAGTCCCCATTCGTTCGCAGGTGGGTCATAGCTACATCAAGCAAATGATGGCGGAAACTGGTGCTGTGTTCGGCGGAGAACATTCCGCTCACTATTACTTCCTCAACAATTACCGTGCCGACAGCGGGCTCATTGCCGCAATGCATGTTTTCAACGAGATGAGCCGCAGTGGTGAACAGCTTTCTCAAGTTCGCATTCCTTTCGAGCGCTATAGCGCAAGTGGTGAAATCAATACACAAGTACATGACCCTCTCAGCGTCATCGAAAGAGTTGGCGCCGCATTTGCCGCATTCCCTAGCGATCGTCTCGATGGGCTCACTATCGATTGTGGCTCGTGGTGGTTCAACCTGCGGCCCTCGAATACCGAGCCATTGCTGCGACTCAATCTTGAGGCTAAAAATCGTGATGAATGCGATCAGCATGTTTCAGAAGTGCTGGCACTCATTACGCAAAACGCGTAGCAGTAACCCCACTCAATGTTGGCTAGTGTAGAAGCATGTCGTTAAACGCAAAATTGCTAGAAATTCTGGCTTGCCCAGAAGACAAAGGCCCGCTGTTCTACGTGGAATCAGAGTCGCTTCTCTACAACGACCGTTTGCAGCGCGTCTACGACGTCAAAGCGGGAATTCCCGTGATGCTCATCTCAGAGGCACGCACTGTTGACGCTGGCGAACATGATCGCATCATGGCAAAAATCACCGCTGAAAACATTCAGCCCACCTTTACCGCGCACTAGTATTTAACAGTCGGGCTGAAAGACCGGAGCCAGCAGGCCCCAGCCCGGGTACTTTCCCTTTATATCGACAGTTCCCGAAAGGCTCCTCCATGTCTACAAATAGCACCTTTGCGCAACGCGGTGATTTCCGTGTTGCAGATCTTGCCCTCGCCCCATTTGGCCGCAAGGAAATTCATCTTGCCGAACACGAAATGCCAGGCCTTCGCGCACTGCGCAAAGAGTTCGGACCAACAAAACCGTTGAAGGGTTGCCGCATCTCTGGTTCATTGCACATGACCATTCAGACCGCAGTACTCATTGAAACCCTTGTTGAGTTAGGCGCAGAAGTGCGTTGGGCAAGTTGCAATATTTTCTCTACTCAAGACCATGCAGCAGCTGCAGTAGTTGTTGGCCCAAATGGCACTGCAGAAAATCCACAGGGTGTTCCTTGTTATGCATGGAAGGGTGAAACTCTTGAAGAGTATTGGTGGTGCACCGACCAAATGATGACATGGCCCGATGGTGATGGCCCAAACATGATTCTCGACGATGGTGGAGATGCCACCATGCTCGTGCACAAAGGTGTGGAGTTCGAAAAATCGGGAGTTGTTCCCGACCCCACCACCGCATCAAACCCCGAATTCGCCATTGTGCTTGGTTTATTGCAGCGCAGTTTGAAGTCGGAGCCACAGAAGTGGACCACCATGGCTAAAGGCATTAAGGGCGTTACCGAAGAAACAACTACAGGTGTGAAGCGCTTGTACAAAATGGCAGAAAACAAAGAACTTTTGTTCCCTGCTATCAACGTGAACGACAGTGTGACCAAGAGCAAATTCGACAACCTCTATGGTTGCCGTCACTCACTCATCGATGCCATCAACCGCGCAACCGATGTCATGATTGCTGGCAAGCTCGCAGTGGTCTGCGGCTACGGCGACGTCGGCAAGGGTTGTGCGCAAAGCTTGCGTGGTCAAGGTGCACGAGTCATCGTCACGGAAATTGACCCCATCAACGCATTGCAGGCAGCAATGGAAGGTTATGAAGTCAACACTCTTGAATCTGTTGTTGATCAGGCTGATATTTTTGTGACTGCAACCGGCAACGAGGCCATTATCGATGTGTCACACATGTCGAAAATGAAGCACAACGCCATTGTGTGCAATATTGGCCACTTCGATAACGAAATCGATATGGCTGGTTTGGCTCGCAGTGGTGCAACACGTGATGAACTGAAAGCCGGTACAGACCTGTGGTCATTCCCCGACGGTCATGCCGTTATTGTTTTGGCTGAAGGCCGTTTGGTGAACCTGGGTTGCGCAACAGGCCACCCGAGTTTCGTGATGAGCTGTTCATTCACCAACCAAGTCATTGCTCAAATGGAATTGTTCAACAACACCGCAAAGTATCCACTGGGTGTGTATGTGCTGCCAAAGGTTCTCGATGAGAAGGTTGCCTCATTGCATCTCGATGCACTCGGCGTTGTGCTGACCCAGATGAACGATGTGCAGGCTGAATACTTAGGTATTAACCCATCGGGCCCATTCAAGCCCGAGAACTACCGCTACTAAAAAGAGTTACATTTCCAGTGCTTGCCCTGTCGCTGATTCATTCAGCGACGGGGACATGCGCAGTGCAACCAGTGCTTTTTGCACCAGCGGCCCAATACCAAATGCGAACACGAATGTTCCGAGCCCTATTGACCCGCCCAAAATGAGCCCAACCACTAACACCACAATTTCCACGGTGGTGCGGGCAAGGCGTATTGAGATTCCGAAGCGCTTGTTGAGCCCCAGCATGAGTCCATCGCGGGGGCCAGACCCGAGTTCTGCGCCAATGTAGAGCCCGGAGCCAAATGCGATAAAGAGCATTCCCGCTACAAGAAATGCCACGCGAGCAACGATGAGTTGAGAGTGGGGGAGCAAGTCGTCCATGAAGTTTTCGACGAGCCCAATTTGGATGGCGTTCATGATGGTGCCAATACCGGGCTTCATGCGCAGTGGAATCCATGCCAGCAGCAGCACCACTCCAACAATGATGATGACCGTGCCCATTTTGATGTCGGCTTTTTCGCTAATGCCTTGATGCAGAACGTCCCACGGAGGAACACCTAGGTTGCTGTGCACAAAGCAGGCAATACCGGCACCAAAACAAAAGAGTCCTGCGGCGCAACGGGAGAGTCGTTCAAAAAATCGTTCGCGCAGGGGCCGTGGAGTGCTCGTTGATGGCATTGGCGAATGTTACTGCCATCAACTTCTCGGAATGAACACAATAAAAGGTGTTCACGCGAAAACCTGCTCTTATTGCTCGAGTTCCCGATCGAGCATCGTTGCCGTTCTACGTGAGTGCCGCAGCGGTATTTGAGGGAAATGTACGCACGGCTGTTATTTCATTGAAATATCGCAATGAGCGCCATTTTGCAAAACCACTAGGGAAGCTTCTCGCTCATGCAATTGTGCGTGAACGCGCAATGAACTATGACTTCGATTACGTCACTTGGGCGCCAACCACGTCAGAGCATTTTCGCGATCGCGGGATGGACCATGCAGAACTCATTGCACGCGAAGTAGGTAAACAACTGGGAATTCCCGTAAAAAACCTATTGCGCAGAATGACACATGAAACGCAAACGCACAGGTCACGTCAGCAGCGTCTTTTGGGCCCAACATTTCGGGCACACGCAATTGCTGCTGGCCGAAAGGTCCTAGTGGTCGATGACGTGGTGACAACAGGGGCAACTTTGCACGCAGTTCGGCGCGCATTTCGCAGTATTGGGGTGGAATTAGTGGAATGCTGGGCGGTCGCTGCGACCCCTAGCAGGTAGAATTTCGCCCTAATGAGTATTCTTGATCGCGTTTTACGGGCCGGCGAAGGCAAAAAGGTTAAGGCCCTCGAAGGTCTTGTTCCAGAAATCAATGCCCTCGAGGTGGCTACTGCTGCATTGTCAGACGATGCCTTACGCGGCAAGACCGATGAGTTCCGTCAACGCATTGCCAATGGTGAGTCACTCGACGATCTTTTAGTTGAGTCATTTGCCGTCATGCGCGAAGCCGGAAAGCGTGTGCTGGGGCAACGTCACTACGACGTGCAGCTCATGGGCGGTGCTGCGTTGCACTTTGGCTGGATTTCCGAAATGAAAACCGGTGAAGGAAAAACCTTGGTGTCTACTTTGCCTGCATACCTCAATGGTCTCTCTGGCAATGGTGTGCATCTGGTAACCGTGAACGACTATCTGGCACGACGTGACTCCGAGTGGATGGGTCGCGTGCACCGCTGGTTGGGTCTCAGCGTTGGTCTTGTGGTTCCGGGCCACCGTGAATCACCGCAACAAAAACGTGAAGACTATGCAGCCGACATTACCTACGGAACCAACAACGAATTTGGTTTCGACTACCTGCGCGACAACATGGCTGGGTCATTGGAAGAAAAAGTTCAGCGTGGTCATAACTTCGCCATTGTCGATGAAGTCGACTCCATCCTCATCGACGAAGCGCGTACTCCACTCATCATCTCGGGCCGCCTAGCCGATGCAGCGCAGTTGTACTACCGCTTTGCTTCGGTAGTGCGGGCACTTACGCGCGACGTCGACTATGAAGTTGACGAACCAAAGCGCACAGTGGTGCCAACCGAAGAAGGAATTGAAAAAGTTGAAGCTCAATTGGGTGTGAGCAACCTCTACGACGGAGTGCAACAAAACTTGGTTCACCAACTACAGGTGGCATTGAAGGCAAAAGAGCTGTACAAGCGCGATAAGGACTACATCATCCAAGGTGGTGAAGTAAAAATCGTCGACGAATTTACAGGACGTATTCTTGAAGGCCGTCGCTGGAGCGAAGGTATTCACCAGGCAATTGAGGCCAAAGAAGGCGTCAAAATCAAAGAGGAAAACCAGACTCTTGCCACCATCACATTGCAGAACTACTTCCGCATGTACAAAAAGCTTTCTGGCATGACAGGTACTGCTCAAACAGAAGCAGCTGAGCTTGTGAACACCTATCAACTCGCAGTTGTATCTATCCCCACTAATAAATCTGTTTTGCGTCTCGATCAGCCCGATCTCATTTATAAAAATGAAGAGGCAAAGTTTGCTGCTGTTGTGGAAGAGATTGTGGAGAAAAACAAGAATGGTCAGCCAGTTCTTGTCGGAACCATCAGCGTGGAAAAGAGTGAGCATCTTTCCCGCCAGCTCAATAAGCGTGGCATTAAACACGAAGTATTGAATGCGAAGCAGCACAGTCGCGAAGCGCACATTGTTACTCAAGCTGGCCGTATAGGCGCAGTAACTGTTGCCACCAACATGGCTGGGCGTGGCGTCGACATTCTTTTGGGTGGAAACCCCGAAGGCCTTGCGCGCCAAGCAGTGTTGGCCGAAGGGTTCACGGAAGAGACGCTGCTCGACGAGTTTGCCCTTCCAGTTCCGTTAAATCAGATGCCTGCCGACTTCCAAAGTTCCCGTGCCACAGCACAGGCTCGCTATCAGGCGTTGTTAGACCAGTTCAAGGTGCAGTGCTCAGCTGAAGGCAATGAAGTGCGCGCAGCCGGTGGGCTTTTTGTATTGGGCACAGAGCGCCATGAAAGCCGCCGCATCGACAACCAGTTACGTGGCCGCGCAGGGCGTCAAGGAGACCCAGGTGAAAGCCGCTTCTATTTGTCGCTCGACGACGAGCTCTTGCGTTTGTTTGCAACAGGTGCGCTCAGCTGGGTGATGTCTCGTGCATTGCCCGACGATGAAGCAATTGAAGCCAAGATGGTAACGAAAGCTATTGAACGTGCGCAAAGCACTGTGGAACAGCGCAACGGGGAAATTCGTAAGAATGTTCTCAAGTACGACGAGGTAATGAACGAACAGCGCAAGGTTATCTACATGCGCCGCGACCAAATTCTCGATGGCCTCGACCTCCACGCCGCAGCGATGGAGTATCTATCCGAGGCAGTCGATTCGCTCATTGCTGCATATTGTGTGAGTGAAGCCGACGATGAATGGGACCTCGATGGCCTTACTCGCGACCTCGCTACCTACTGGCCAACCACGGTTGCCGTTTCTCTGCTCGAGCAAGCTTCGTCAACCGACAATATTTACGACATCGTGATGGCCGATGCTGCCGTGTTCTACAAGCAACGCGAAGAGCAACTTGGCGAAACGGTGATGCGTGAAATTGAACGTCAGGTGATGCTGCGCATTATCGACCAACGCTGGCGCGAACATCTCGAAGAGATGGATTACCTCCAAGAGGGCATCAACTTGCGTGCAATGGGTCAAAAAGACCCGCTCACCGAGTGGCAGCGCGAGGGCTACGACATGTTCGGCTCGCTCATGAAGGGCATTGCTCAAGATTTCGTGAAGTATGTCATGCACGTTGAAGTGGTGTCTGACGATGCTGCCGGAACCACCGTGCAAAACATTCGTCAAACATCTTCCGACGACGACACTGCCTCTGGCTTCGATATTGCTGCTGCGTCAGCAATTGCCGATGGTGAGTTGCCGCCCGAAGCAGCTCCTGTTCGTGCGGTCAGCAATACGCCAGTAGTGAAGAGCGAATTCGATAAAACTCCTCGCAATGCTCCATGCCCTTGTGGCTCGGGCAAAAAATTCAAGGTGTGTCACGGCAAAACTGCCTGACACCAAACCAAGGCTTTTCTCTCCATGCGTGACTTCACCGACGACCTACGAGATCTCCGTCGCCGACTCGGCGAGGCTTCTTCGTATCTCAAGGTCGAACAAAACACTGCACGCCTGAGCGAGCTGGAAATTGAAATTTCGCGCCCCGATTTGTGGGACGACCAAGACCTTGCGAAAAAGGTGAATACGGAATACTCCAACATCAAGTCGGACCTCGATGAGTTCCAGGAACTCACTGCCGCGGTTGATGATCTCGATGTCTTGCACGAAATGGCGCGCGAAGTAGACGACGCATCGCAAGAGCCTGAACTTGCCGATGGTATTTCGCGTGCTTCGAAACAGTTGCGCACCTTAGAGTTACGGAGTTTGTTCACCGGTGAGCACGACGAGGTCGACTGCATCGTTCAAATCAACGCAAAAGATGGCGGTGTTGACGCACAAGACTGGTCGGAACTTCTGTTGCGGATGTACACGCGTTGGGCCGAGCGTCGCGGGTTCACTGTAGAACTCAGCGGTATATCGGAGGGCACTGAGGCAGGTATTTTGTCGGCCGACTTCACCATTCATGGTCGCTATGCCTATGGGCTCATGACCTCCGAGCGCGGCACGCATCGCTTGGTACGCATTAGCCCGTTCGATAACCAGGGTCGCCGTCAAACAAGTTTTGCCTCAGTTCAAGTATGGCCAGTAATGGATGCGCCAAATATTGAAGTGAATGAAGCTGAAATTCGTATGGAAGTATTTCGTGCCTCTGGTGCGGGTGGTCAGCACATCAACAAAACCTCGTCTGCAGTACGACTCATTCATGAACCAACGGGTCTTGTTTCTTCATCACAAGAAGAGCGCAGTCAATTGCAAAACCGCGAACGAGCAATGACGCGACTCAAAGCAATGATCGCTGCGCGCATTGAAGAAGAACACGAAGCAGAGCGTGACCGTATTGCTGGCAAGCCCGCACAGGTGGGCTGGGGAAGTCAGATTCGTTCTTATGTCATGCAGCCATATCAAATGGTGAAAGACGTCAGAACTGAAGTAGAAGATGGCAACGTTGCATCGGTACTTGACGGCGGTTTAGACGAATTTATGGAAGGTTTTTTGCGTTGGCGGCGCTCTCTCGACGAAAAATAAGCACTTTCAAGGCGAGTTGCCAATGTGCTGGTAGGTTCACTTTGTCATGATTCGCTTAGACAATGTGACCAAGGTATACGGAGCCGATTCCGTTGCGGTGCGAGACGTCAGTTTCGACATCGCAAAAGGTGACTTCGTTTTTTTGGTGGGTCCTTCAGGTTCAGGGAAATCCACTCTCTTGCGGCTCATGAATCGTCAAGAACGTCCAGAACGCGGCGATGTATGGATTGCTGGCCGCAATATCAATGAACTAGGCGACTCGCGTGTGCCGTATTTGCGTCGCGGTATGGGAAATGTTTTTCAAGACTACAAATTGCTGTCGAACAAGACCGTTTTTGAAAACGTGGCTTTTGCCTTGGAAGTAATTGGCAAGCCCCGCCACGTGATTCGTCAGCAAGTTCCGGCAGTTCTTGAGCTTGTGGGCCTCGAAGACAAGCACGACCGTTTGCCCGACCAGTTGTCGGGTGGCGAGCAGCAGCGCGTTTCTATTGCGCGCGCTTTTGTGAACCGGCCACTCATCATGTTGGCCGACGAACCAACGGGAAACCTCGACCCCGCAACAGGTGAGGGAATTATGCAGTTGCTCGACAGCATTAACCGCAGTGGAACAACAGTCGTAATGGCAACTCACGACCACCGCATTGTCAACATGATGCGCAAGCGCGTTATTCAACTCGATCGTGGCGTTCTCGTGCGCGACCAAGAGCGAGGAGTGTACGAATAATGTGGAGTCGCATTGCATACGCTTTTCGTGAAACGTGGGCCAGTTTCCGACGCAACCTCACACTTACTGCTGCAGCTGTAGTGACATCGGCAATTTCGCTGCTGTTAGTTGGTACTACGTTCCTCATTCAACGTGGCTTCGACAACTTACTTGTGCGCTGGAAGGGCGACGTGCAAATGATTGTGTTCGTGGCATCCGACGCAGCGCCCGAACAAATTTCTTACATTGAGGGAGTAATTAAGAGCCAACCTGCAGTCATTGACCTCAACAAATTGAAGTATCTCGACAAAGCAGCAAGTTTTGAGGAAGCAAAAGTCATTTTCACTGGCGACCCCACCTTGTTGAGTTTGCTCACGCCTGAAACTATTCCGACGCAATTTAAAGTGGTGCCGCTCACCGGCGATGCCGCCCTGGTGCGCAGTTTGGCAGAGCAATATCGTGGCCTTCCGAAAGTAGAAGGAGTCTCACTTGCTGAAGATGAGTTCCAGGTCATCTCTACGTTGTCGGGCTTCGTGCGCACGGTCACCATTGTGATGTCGGTCGTGCTTCTCGGTGTTGCCGTTGCTCTCATTTGGAACACCATTCGCACCGCCATGTTTGCTCGCCGTCGAGAAATTGAAGTGATGAAACTAGTGGGCGCCACTAACTGGTTTATTCGTGTTCCCTTTATGTTGGAAGGGCTTCTGCAAGGTCTCATCGGCGGTGTTGCCTCGTGTGCAGGGCTATGGACTCTCAATCGTGCGTGGGCAAATGGTGTGGCCGGGTTCAAGCCCGGCACCGGAATTAGTGCGTTAGTAGTGCCTGGTAGCTACGTGAACGGAGTCATGGTGATGCTTCTCGTCATTGGCGCTTTGGCTGGAGCCATTGGGTCGGGCATTGCAGCGAGCCGATTCCTCGATGTATAAAGGTAGGGCTCTCCTTTCTGTCGCAATTCTCAGTGCTTTGGCGTTCACCTCGTGTGGTGCGCGAGAAACATCACCGCAAAATGCGCCTCAATGGAAGACTGCCAGTGTTCCAGCAGTAAAAGGTGAAACACACGCTTTGCCGAATTCCTTAATGGATCCATTAAACGACGGAACCTATTGGGCAGAAATTGCTCGTATTCAAAAAACAGGACAAGTAATTTTCCAGTTGTACAAAGCTCGCTTTGGCGCAACGTGTACTGCATGGGCCAAAGAGAATGGCATCGAAGAGGGTTGTCTCAACGATTATTCAGTAGAGAACAGCTATGAACGATTTGTGGTTGGCCTTGCTGAAAATGCTCGCATTTCGGTGGCTCAACAAGACATGCCAGGAAAGTCCTATCGCATCACTCAAGAAGACCTCGGTTTAGCGATGCAAGGCCGGGTAAAGGGTGCACCACAAGACTACGAATGGGTTCCTTTTCCCTTTCTGGTGCACATTGCCAATAAAGAAGTGGTGAGTGCTGAACAGTTTTGGGTTCCGTAGCGGCAGTTCGCCTGCCAATACGTAGCCACGCAGAAGATTCAGGTAAAAAGGGGAATGACTTTTACCGATATTTTGTTCGACGTTTCAGATGGTATTGCCACCATCACCTTGCACCGCCCAGATGCGTTGAATGCATTCACCAACCAGATGGTGCGTGACCTCAAGGTTGCATTCGACGAAGTAGATGGCAACGACGATATTCGTGCTCTTGTCATGACGGGTAGCGGGCGAGCCTTTTGCGCCGGAGCCGACTTGTCGAGTGGCGGTAAAACGTTTGAAAAAGGTGGCAGCGACATCACCGACAAAGGTGGAGTGGTGCGCGATGGTGGCGGGCTCGTCTCGCTGCGGATTTTCGAATTGAAGAAACCGGTGATTGCCGCTATCAACGGTGCTGCTGTTGGCGTGGGTGCAACCATGACACTGCCTATGGATATTCGCTTGGCAAGTACAAAGGCGAAGTTTGGGTTCGTCTTTGCGAAGCGTGGCATTGTTCCTGAAGCATGTTCGTCATGGTTCTTGCCACGTCTTGTTGGTATTTCGCAAGCTGCCGAATGGGTCTATACCGGGCGTCTCTTTAGCGCTGAAGAAGCGTTGTCGGGTGGTCTGGTGCGCAGCATTCACGAGCCAGAAGATCTGTTGCCCGCGGCGTATGCCATTGCCCGAGAAATTGCCGACAACACATCGCCAGTTTCCGTTGCGTTATCGCGCCAAATGATGTGGCGCATGCTGGGTGCCGATCACCCAATGGAAGCGCACCGCGTCGATAGCCGCGGTATTCAAATGCGGGGGCGCAGTGCCGATGCCAAAGAAGGCGTAGTGAGTTTCTTGGAAAAGCGTGCAGCAGTATTCACCGACAAAGTGAGTGACGGATTGCCAGCGATTTTCCCCGATTGGGAAGACCCTGAGTTTTCGTGAGCGATGAAGAAATATCCGTCTACGACGAAGTAGGGGGAATGCCCTTCTTCCAAGGAATTGCCTCCCGCTTCTACGAGGGCATTCGCACCGATGCTGTGTTGCTGCCGTTGTACCCCGATGGCGAAGACCTAGATGGTGCAACTCATCGGCTTGCATTGTTTCTTGCCCAGTACTGGGGTGGACCACATACATATAACGAAGAGCGTGGCCAACCCATGTTGCGCGCACGACACATGCCGTATCGCATTTCAGAACTAGAACGAGATCACTGGTTGCTGCATATGTTGACAGCAGTGAGCGAAGCCAATATCAGCGATGAAACGCGGGCCAAATTCGTGGACTATTTCGTGAAGGCTGCCGAGCACTTACGTAATGATCAGCCGCTGCGGCTCGTTAAGCCGTAACACGCAACCGCAGCTGCCGCTGCCACATTGAGTGAATCAATTCCTTCAGCCATGGGAATGCGTACACGCATAGTGGCCGCATTCATGACACTTGCTTCAAGGCCTTCACGTTCAGAGCCAAGAATGAGTATCAATTTCTCTATGGGTGCAAGTTCTGCCATGTTCAGTGCATCGCGCGCTGGCGTGAGCGCACAACTCGTGAAGCCGTTGGCGTGAAACTCATGGAGCACCGGGGCTAATTGGACAACACGACAAATGTTGGCATCGAATGAAGTTCCCATAGAAACGCGCAGTGCGCGCCGCGTGAAAGGGTCTGATGTTTCACTATCGAGCACTACACCATGAAATCCGAAAGCCTGTGCGCTGCGCATAATGGCGCCCACATTGGTGGGGTTGTCAATTTGAGAAAGCATCACAATGCGTGAGTGCTTGCTGAGCAGAGTTGCGACGTCGGAGGCGGGTGGTTTAACAAAGAGGCCAACCATGCTGAGTGCAAGGGCCAAACCTGTTGCTTCTCGACGAACACTTTCTTCAGCCACAAGCACTTCTGTGTCGCCGAGCAAATGTAGAAAAGGCTCGAGGCGATGCACCTGGTTGGGGTCGCACAAGATGGTGTTGGGGGTGAAACCCGTTTCCAGAGCGCGCAACACAACGAGGTCACCTTCGGCGATGAACTGGGCGCCATCAATGTCGCCGCGGCGTTGGGGGCGGTTATTGAGTTGACGTTCGCGAAAGCGAAACGGTACGAGTGCAGGGTCGGTAACAACTTCTACAAAACGTGTACGAATGGCCATTGCTTAGTAGTACCAAGGAAAGCGTGACCAGTCGGCATCACGCTTTTCCAAGAAGGAATCGCGACCTTCTTGTGCTTCATCGGTCATGTAAGCCAACCGAGTTGCCTCACCTGCAAAAATTTGTTGACCAACAAGGCCATCGTCAATGAGATTGAAAGAAAACTTCAGCATGCGTTGCGCAGTGGGGCTTTTCTCGTTCACTTCTTTTGCCCATTGAAGAGCAGTGCTCTCGAGTTCATGGTGAGGAACAACAGCATTCACCATGCCCATGCGGTGTGCATCGTCGGCGGAATACTCGCGACCAAGGAAGAAGATTTCACGTGCAAATTTTTGACCCGTTTGTCGTGCAAGATACGCAGAGCCATAGCCGCCATCGAAACTTGCGACATCGGCATCGGTTTGTTTAAAGCGGGCATGTTCTTGTGAAGCAATGGTGAGGTCGGCAACCACGTGCAAACTGTGGCCGCCGCCGGCAGCCCAACCAGGCACGACACAAATGACAACTTTTGGCATGAAGCGAATGAGGCGCTGCACCTCAAGAATATGAAGGCGTCCTGTGCGCGCTGGGTCGCGGTCGGCAATGTCGTTGCCATCTACGTATTGGTATCCGTCTTTGCCACGAATACGTTGGTCGCCGCCGCTGCAAAATGCCCAACCGCCGTCTTTAGGCGAAGGTCCATTTCCAGTGAGAAGCACGCAACCCACATCGCTGGTTTGTCGGGCATGGTCGAGTGCGGTAAAAAGTTCGTCAACTGTGTGTGGGCGAAAGGCGTTACGCACCTCTGGGCGGTTGAAGGCAATGCGCACTGTGCCATGAGACTTTGCCCGATGGTACGTAATGTCGGTGAAGTGAAACTGAGGAATCTCATTCCACTGGGAGGCATCAAAAATGTCGGAAACGGTCACGACAATATTGTGCCGTCATCAGAGGTGAGGAACCTCATTTTCGTCATGATTTCTTGTTGAGGGCACGCAGCGCTAACCACCATGTTGCAACGGCAGCTGGCATGCGCTCGTGGTATGCCTTCCACAGGTCGCTGGCATCGGCAATGAGTGGCTGCATATTTGTTTCAGGCAATGGTGATGCAGTCGAAATGGGGTCGATCCACTCCACGCGAAAATCGGTGAAGAGATGTGTGAGCAACTTGGCGTCGGTCTCGTGATGGTCGGACGTTTGGTGCTCAAGGAATCCGTTGTAGTCGTTGAATGACAAGAGCCCGTAGTACTGATTCTTTTCTGCGCCACGCCAGTATTCGTATCGCAGCACATGATCTTCGTGTTCGTGGGTCGAACGCCAGAGCCGATGAAGTACCTCTTCAAACTCTTTTTCTTTGCCGTCTTGAACTGTGATGTGCGCCAAAATTGTTGCCATGTGACAACGCTACTCAGGCTGTGCGGGTTCCTGCGAAGGGGAAGTTATGTGGCGTCGCTGAGGCGCCCAACGAGCGCAGCAATGTCGTTAAAGCGCAAAAACAATGGGCTCAAGGCAATGCGGATGACATTGGGTGGGCGAAAATCAACAATGAAACCATCGCCAATGAGTTCTTCAGTGAGTTCTTCAGCCCTGTCGTGAAGAAGCGCAATATGCCCGCCACGAGCAGTGCTATTGCGCGGAGAACCCAATGTGAACCCGCTCGCAGACAGATGCTCGTCGAATCCAGCAATGAAAAAGTCACCTAACGCAATAGAGCCATCACGAATGGAAGAGATGGGAAATTTCTCAAACACTTCTAATGCGCCGTGCAGAGCCTTCATCGACAAGATGTTGGTGGTGCCGCTTGAAAAACGTGCAGTGCCTTGTGCGGGCCTGTAGGCATCTTCGAAAGCAAAGGGAGCATCGTGCCCGAACCAGCCGGGAATGGGTTGCTGAACTTCATTCACCAGATGTGGGGCCACATACATAAATGCAGGAGCACCTGGCCCGCCGTTCATGTATTTGTACCCACAACCCACTGCAAAATCGATGCTGTGGCGCTCTACATCGCAGGGAATAACTCCAGCAGCATGTGCAAGATCCCACACCACAAGCGCTCCGGCAGCATGTGCTGCAGCAGTGACGGACGCAACATCGTGAATTTCCGCAGAGCGAAAGTCGATCATTGAGGCAGTGGCAACAGCAACGTTTTCATTGAAGTGAGTAATCATCTCCGATACAGCGCACTCTTTGTATTGCAAATGAAAAAGGTCGGCAACACTGCGTGCTACATATCGATCGGTGGGAAAATTGTTGATGTCGCACAGCAACACATTGCGTGTTGGTGTGGCATTTTTTTGAGCAGCAGCAGAGAGCACTTTGAAGAGTGCTACGGAAGTGGAGTCTCCGGCAATAACACTGCCGCTTGGTGCTCCAATAATGTGAGCAATTCTGTTGCCGGTTTCGGTGGCAATGTCGAACCAGTCGCCGTCGTGCCAGGTGCGCACCAAGCCTGTTTTCCACTCAGCGTTCACGGCCTGGTTCACTGCTTCGCGAGCACTGTGCGTCAGCGGCCCCAGTGAGTTGCCCAAAAAGTAGCGCTGGTCGCTGGGGAGGTCAAAGAGTTGACGGGCTGGTGCAAGTGGGTTCGCAGCGTCAAGTGCTTCTGCTTGTGCAAAATATGGGCTCATCGACATGGGCGAATGGTTTCCTTTACTCGTGAAGTAATCGAAGCGTTGCATCGCCAAGAGACGTTGCTGGTGTAACAAGATCGTAGATCACATCGAAGTGATCGCATTCTTCCACCTCAATTTGAGCAACATCGCAGCCACCATCGGTGAGGTATTGGGCGTAATTGCGACTTTGGTCTTTAAACGATTTGGTTTCGTGTTCGCCCCATGCAACAACTATGTCTTTAATAGATGAAACTGCGTGGAGTTGAGGGCTGAGGCCGATGGCATCATCTTCAGCGAGCTGCAAGGGGTCATTCACCGTGGTGTGCAGCAACGGCCGCAGGTCGTATACGCCACTCAAAAGAACTGCACCGCTAATGAAAGTGTTGCTGGGGTCAGCAGTGCTGCACATTGCTGCGAGGTGAGCGCCAGCCGACGAACCCGATACCACCGTGCTATGTGGGGTGAGCTGTGAGTGTTGTTTCAGCCATTGCACTGCGCTGCGGCATTGGTGAACAATGTGGGCAAGGGTTGCTCGTGGGGCCAATGTGTAATTGATGCTGGCAAAGCTGATTCCTTGTTCAAGTGCATCACTTGCCCACATGCAACATTCATCTGCAGAGAGTGCTTTCCAATATCCACCGTGAATGAAGATGAGCAGTGGGGCGCTCGGAGAGTGTTCAGCGAGAAGCAAGTATTCGTCTTCATGGTTTCCATAGGCAATCTTCTGAAGTTTTTCGCCTAGCTCATTTCTCGCAGCTGAACTCTTTACCCCATATTGTTCGATGTACCACGGGACGCTGTGGTGGGCTACCGAGCTAGGGGAGTACTCAGTTTCAAGCGACATCGACCAATGTTGGCACGTTCGCTTTGCGTGTGCGAATAATTTTTGCCCCAATAAAGATGGCACAAGGAATCACAACAACGTTGGGCAACACAACAAGAGCATCTTTCACAATGAGGCCGTAGGCAGACCAGGCAACTGCAGTGAAAAAGAGAAGCACATAGGTAGGAAGCGACACACCACTGAGGTCGTCAGACTTTGCCGAGGTGAAGGTTTGCGGTAATACCGACGATGCTCCAACGACGAAAGCAATGAACCCCGTTACTCCTGGCGATACCGAAACACATATAAATGCAAAAGCAGTGATTGCAAAAACGGTGACATAGAGTCGCGAAGCGGGGAGTGTTCCGTGCTTCACCATTGCCCGCGCAAGCAAAGCCAGAGCAACAACAATCAGAAGGTTGGACCCGCCCACGGCAGCATCGCTTTGCGACAAGCCGTAAACGCTCCACAAAGTGGAACCGCAGATTCCCTGCAAAGCGCCAATGGGCGAAAGGCCTTCCACGGTATTGCTGCGGTACACAAGGATCACTTGTGGCCAAATGAACAGCATTGACATGATGGAGGCAACAATGCCAAGAACGTTCTGAAGAGTCACCCGTTCATTGTGCATGACCCGAGATGCGCAGAAGTGGCTCAAAATGTGAAACGCTGTGTGACATGCGACGTTCCATTGACGATTACCCCATGACAAGCTCAGATGTTCCTGCAGGTGACGACGATGCGATGCAAATTTCGTGGGCAGTGGCAATTTGCGATGACTATGACGATGCCGAGCCACGGGTGGTGCTCACCACCGAAGAGGTGGGGTCGCCGGGCACGGGTCTGGTAGCCCACCTGAGCGCAGAACACGTGCGTCGGTTGCGCAGCGCTTTGCGCGATGCACTGCGCGAAATAGGAGAAGACCCCGGTTTGTAGCTTTTCCTGCCTTTTCGGGCGGAGATATTGCCCTTGAGGCCTATTCCCGATAATGTTGACTCAGTTAGTCGGGTTTTGCTCGGCACCGTCACTTGGCCATTTGGAGGCACCTCGTGGGAATACCACCAGTCATTGCAGCACCGCGCGACCTCGACGCGGAACAGATGGCCGATATTGAGCGCTTTGAAAAAGCAATTGAGCAATATCTTGCCGGTGAAATTAGTGAAGACGTTTTCCGCGTCATGCGTCTGAACAATGGTGTCTATGGTCAGCGCCAAGGTGGGACCAACCAAATGGTGCGCATCAAGTTGCCTGCCGGAACAATTACTCCTGAACAACTCGATCTCATGGCGTATCTCTCTACCGAATATTCACGCGGCTGGGGTCACATTACGACCCGCCAAAATATTCAATTCCATTTTGTGGAACTGCGTCGCATGCCAGAACTCTTGCGTCACCTTGCCGGAGTGCATCTCACATCTCGTGAAGCATGTGGCGACACCGTGCGCAACGTGATGGCTTGCCATCTTGCTGGCGCATGCCCACACGAACACCTCGATGTCACGCCATGGGCGGAAGCAGTGTTCCGCCACTTTGTGCGTAACCCATTAGGTCAGCGTTTGCCTCGTAAATTCAAAGTGAACTTCTCTGGTTGCGCCACCGACTGTGGGCAAGCAATGTTCAACGACGTGGGCGTGGTGGCAACCACACGTACCAACGAAGACGGTTCAGTGGAACAAGGCTTCCGTATTTTCATTGCGGGTGGTTTAGGTGCAACGCCGCACCCTGCATTGGCACTAGAAGATTTCACTTCACGTGAAGATCTCATGCCAACTATTGAAGCTGCTCTTCGCGTGTTCGACCAAGCCGGTAACCGCGACAACAAGTTGCGTGCCCGTATGAAATGGCTTGTCGACACTCTCGGTATCGATGAGGTGCGTCGTCGTGTGCAAAAAGTTCGTCTCACGCTTCCTGCTTCGTCGTCGTGGCCAGGTGGAATTCCACCAGAGGTTGTTGCCGCTGGCGACAAAGCCGCTGGTAAAGCAACAAGTGGTGAAGTAACAACGGTTGGCCAGGGTGTGCGTGTTGAGCTCACTGCACGCGATCCATTCGACCGCTGGGTGCAAACCAGCGTTATTCGCGGAACCGCAAACGGAACCATTTCTGCAATTGCTTACGCCGAGTTGGGCGACATCACCTCAAGTCAATTCACAGCGTTAGCAGCAATGCAACGTGAGTTGAATGCCGACGTGCGTTTGTCGAACCGTCAAAACGTTGTGTTCCGTAATCTCACTGAAGAGAAGTTGCGTGTTCTGTACGACCGCCTCGATGCCATTGGTATGGCACGCCCAGGTGCTGAACTCGCTCGCGACGTAGTGGCTTGCCCAGGCGCCGACACATGCAACATTGCTGTTACTCAGTCGCGCGGTTTAGCCAAGGCAATTGGTGATGAACTTGAAGCACAGGGTCTCGCCGAAGTGGGCGGAATTCGCATCAACATTTCCGGTTGCACCAACAGTTGCGGCCAGCACCACGCTTCCGATATCGGATTCTTCGGTGCCGAGCGCCGTGCGCATGGTCAGTCGGCACCTGGTTACCAGATGCTGCTTGGTGGGTACGTAGGTCAAGAACAAATCCACTTTG
>CAFBQU010000017.1_pt1 | contig 29389 bp, 27 predicted proteins | sample 7270051 | NCBI WGS metagenome assembly CAFBQU01 (sample SAMEA6814184, study PRJEB35770) | uncultured Acidimicrobiaceae bacterium | biome: Freshwater; feature: Freshwater reservoir; material: water | place: Czech Republic | collected 2016-11-09 | depth 30m m
GACGCAATGACTGCTGCAAAGGAGAACACCAAAACTCCAGCGGCAAGTGCCCACTGAAGTCGCCCATGGATGATCATTGCTAAAGGCTACGCCATGACACCAAGTGTGCCAGTGCTTTGAATTGATCGATTGCCTCTGTGCCAAGTGAAAGCCCCGCCAAGTTGCTCACCGATTCGGTAGTGAGTTGAGTAATGCGGTCTTCCATTGTTTGCAACGCACCAGTGTGTTGAATGACTTCTTGGATGTTGGCAATGTCGGTGGCAGTGATGTCGGGACGACCCACCTTGTTCAACACCACGAGTTCAGCAGGTGACGCTAATTCAGTCGTGAGCGCCAAGAGCGGCGTAGGTTTCCCCTCGCGTAGGTCGTCTCCGGCGGGTTTACCTGTAAGCGCCGATTCGCCAAAGACCCCCAAAATGTCGTCGCGCATTTGGAATGCATCGCCCAACGGAAGCCCAATGGCGGACAGTTGCTCGAATACACCTGCTGGCAACGGAGCAGAAGTGACAAGTGCGCCAAGTTGCAGGGGACGTTCAATGGTGTACTTACCACTCTTATAGCGGCAAATTTGTTCAGCCTCGGCTCGCCTACGCTCGCGACGAGCAGAACCCACGATGTCGAGAAACTGTCCGATGTTGAGTTCAAGTCGCAATTCGGTCCACAAAGCGCGAGCTTCGCGTGAAGTGTCGGCCATGAGGTCGTCGGCATAAACATAGGTGAGGTCGCCAACGAGAAGCGCAACACCATCGCCATATCGAGTGGCGTCACCGTCGAGCGCCTGCTCGACGTGCAACGCACTGTGGCGTACGTGAGTTGTTTCCACACCTCGACGCGTGAGCGAACCATCCATGATGTCATCGTGAAAGAGTGCGAAGGCGTGAAGAAGTTCTAATGCCGCACCGGTACGCACAATACGTTCATCGCGAGGGTCGGCACCTGTGGCAATACTTCCCCAGTAGCAAAAAGCGGGCCTGAGTCGTTTCCCGCCGGCAAGCACTAGCCCTCTCATTTCGCTGAAGGGAACAGCGAGAGTGGGATTGACTGCAACCCAGCGTGCTTCTTCGGCCGTCATAAGTGCAGCTAAATAGTTCTCTACCCGCGCAGCAAGTTCTACAAGAAACGCAGGGGCGCCGGGCTGTGCCGATGGTGCTCCACTAGGAAGTGGCATCAATTTCCCCAACAACTTGTTCTACATGCAACCGAGCGGCACTGATTTTGCCTCGGCATAGTGAAATGAGCGCAGCAGCACGTTGCACTTTTGTAGCGAGCACATCGACATCGACGGAGTCAGATTCCAAACTCTTCAAAATTGTTTCGAGTTCAGCAAGTGCCTCGCTGTAATTTAACTCGTCAACGCCTATTTCGCCTTCTTGTGTTTTCTTTGCCATAGTGATTTCCCCTAACTACTTATTTCACCGTACTCACAACAGTGCCATCGGAAAAAGTGGTGACAATGTCATCACCAGAAATTGCATCGCCTGCTTTTCGCAATGTGACACCAGCTGTTGTGCGCGTAATGCTCCACCCGCGGGCCATGGTATTGACCGGGTCGAGCAGGCGCACGCGCTCTGCAAAAAAGTCAACTTGCGTTTCGTGTGTGGCTAACAACGAGAGGGGCCGCGTAACAAGCCGATTCGCACTGAGAGCCACGTGTGTATGGGCACGTTCCACTGCGGTAATTGCTTTGGTGCGAATGGCGTTGCCACGTTCGTTCAAACGACTCTCGGCTAACGCCAACTGTTGCTGCGCAATACCCGCGATGCTGGCCCACACATCTTCTGTTTCTTCTACAAATTCATTGACTAATTCACATACTGCTGAAGCACATGCCGTGGGAGTTTTATATGCGGCATACGCAACTTCATCGGCAATGCTGTGGTCGATTTCATGACCAATTCCTGTGAACACCGGCAACCCGCACTGCGCAATGGCAACAGCAATTTCTTCTGCATCGAAACACGCCAGGTCGGTTCGCGAACCTCCACCGCGCATGAGCAAAATAACATCGAGATCGTCGCGGGAACCGAGAGCCCAAATTGCCTCAACAATCATGGGAATGGCTTCGTCGCCCTGCACACGCACGTTTGCCACCTTGATGTTGAAACCAATACCCGACTCTTCTAATTCATGCATTGCATCGTGCCAGGCAGCCGAACCAACGCTGGTAATGATGCCCAAGCGCAATGGAGCTGCGGGCAATTCGCGTTCACGGTTTTCGTCGTAAAGGCCGCCAGCAATGAGGCGCTTCACAATTTCATCACGTGCAGCGGCAAGGTCTCCGAGTGTAAAACGAGGGTCTATGTCGGAAATTTTGAGACTGAATTTTCCACTGCCGTCATACACATCGGGAACACCAAAGACTTTGACTTTGACACCATCTTGCAAAGTGAGTCGATGCTGACGGAGCAGTGGTTGTAAGCGCCGAAGATTGTTTGCAAAAAGAGAAACGTGAATAGTTGCCGTTCCCTTTTCATCACGTTCGACAAGTTGGAAATATGCGTGTTGCGTACGGTTCGACCACGATTCAATTTCACCATGAACCCAAATGCCTGGAGTGAAAGTACTCTTCATGGCGTTGTTCACTTTGCCAATGAATTGCCGCACCCCAAATGCTCCAGTGGTTGCACCAAGGTCGAGTTCGTCGCTCATTGACCTAACTCACCTGCGTGCACTTGCGCTGCATAGAGACCGTTGCGTTCCATTAATTCCTCGTGCGTGCCTTCCTCGACCAAATGACCAGCATCGAGCACAACGATGCGGTCGGCATGGCGCACCGTAGACAAACGGTGTGCGATGACAAGTGCCGTGCGCCCACGGAGTGCTTCTTCTAGGGCTACTTGTACCGCAGCTTCGTTCTCGTTGTCGAGGTGGCTTGTTGCCTCATCAAGAATCATGATGGCTGGGTCTTTTAAGAGCAAACGCGCAATGGCAAGACGCTGTTTCTCTCCGCCCGACATGCGATAACCGCGTTCCCCCACCAGAGTATTGAACCCTTCAGGAAGCGACGAGATGGTGTCGTAAATTTGTGCACCTTCACATGCCGCACGTAATTCATCATCGGTTGCATCGGGTTTTGCGTAGCGCAGGTTTGCACCAATGCTCTCATGGAAAAGATGGGGGTCTTGAGACACCACTCCAATTGCGTTTTGCACCGAGCGTTGCGTGAGATTTTTAACATCTTGCCCATCGATGAGAATGGATCCGCTTGTTGCATCGTACAAACGTGGGATGAGCGAAGCGAGCGTGCTTTTTCCTGCGCCGCTCACTCCAACGAGTGCAATGGTTTCACCTGGTTGCACATGCAAGCTGATGTTTTGCAATACGTCGGTATCGGGGTCAACACCTTGCATTGCCCCTGCTGCTTCTAACGATGCAATAGAAACGGTATGTCCGGGCGGGTAACGGAAAGTGACATTGCGTAATTCAAGTTCACCACGAGCACTCACAAGGTCAATTGCACCAGGTGCGTCTTGAATAGAAACCGGAGCATCAAGCACTTCAAAGACTCTTTCAAAGCTCACAAAGGCTGTCATCACTTCAATACGAGCGTTTGTCAGGCCAGTGAGAGGTTGGTAAATGCGCTGAACGAAAGCAGCCATTGCCACAAGAGTGCCTGCGGTGATGCCACCATCAACTACTAAATGTGCGCCAACACCGTAAATTGCTGCTGCACCCACCGCGCCCACAAGCCCCAGTGCCACAAAGAACACACGCCCATACAAAGCAGAACGAATACCAATATCTCGTACTCTTCCTGCTCGCCTCGAAAACGCTCCAACTTCTTCATTGTGACGACCGAAGAGTTTCACGAGTAGCGCACCCGACACGTTGAAACGCTCGGTCATTTGCGTATTCATTTCAGCATTCAAGCCCATTTGTTCACGCGCAATAGTTTGCAGCTTCGCTCCCACTCTTTTCGCGGGAATAATAAAGAGCGGCAAAACGACGAGCGACAAAAGCGTGAGACGCCATTCCAGGGTGAGCATCGCTGCCAAAGTGGTAATGAGGACAACAACATTCGACACCACACTGCCCAATGTGCTGGTGACCGCGGTTTGTGCACCAACAACGTCGTTGTTCAACCGGCTAATGAGCGCACCTGTTTGTGTGCGTGTAAAAAACGCAATGGGCATTTGTTGAACTTTGTCGAACAATGCAACACGCAGGTCGTATATGAGACCTTCACCTATTCGCGAGGAGTACCAGCGTTGCAAAATGGCGAGCACCGCATCGCCCAAAGCTGCCGCCACCAGGAAGGCCGCCAAGACCGTGATTTGTCCTTTATTGCGCTGGGGAATGGAGTGGTCAAGAATTGCGCGGAAAAGGAGCGGCGGGGCAAGCGCCATGAGCGCCGACACAAGTATTGACGTGAGAAATCCGACAATGGCCCATTTGTACGGCCGTGCAAAAACCCATGCCCTCCGCAACGACTGCCGTTCAATTTTGGTTCCAGCCACTGCGCTGGGGTCACCAGGCAACATCATGTGAGGGTTCATGCGCACATACGTCAGGCTAGAGGTCGTAGCCTACGAACATATGCGCCGTCGCTTCATCGCCCCATTTCTTCTCGTGGGCGCCATGCTCATGTCGGCCTGTGGGTCGTCTTCTAGCCCCACGGTCGAAACCCTCGACCTCTTTGTCGACGATACGACGGTCCAATCAACGACTCCCGTAGCGGTCACCACCACCACGATTCCACTACCACTGAGCCCCATTGTGTGGGACAAATGTTCTCCAAGTGAGACAAAGGGAATCAAGTGCGGAACAATCAAGGTTCCCTACAGTTACGAAGACCCCGCCATTGGCACATTTACTTTGAGTCTGAAAGTACACAGCGCCGAAGATGCAAAGAAGCGCATCGGCTCACTCATTGTGAATCGCGGCGGCCCTGGCGCCGAAAGCGCTTCGATGGCACCCGACGCTGGTTTTTATTTCTCGCAAACCATTCTTGACCATTTTGACATCGTTGCTTTTGACCCACGAGGAACCGGAGCATCCACGCCATTTGTTGACTGCGTTGCTGAATACGATTCATATTTTGCTTCCGACGTCACGCCGAACACCCCAGAAGAAAAACTTGCGCTTGTCGACGACGCACGGCGCTTCAATGCTGAATGCGAAAAAAAGAGCGGCGCTATTTTGCCTTACATTTCCACTATTGCGAGCGCTCGTGACATCGACATGATTCGTCGTGCACTCGATGAAAAGACCATTTCCTTTTTCGGTTTTTCATATGGCAGCGAACTCGGTGCGCATTGGGTCAACCTTTTCCCGAACACCGTGCGTGCTGCTGTTTTCGACGGCGCCGCCGACCCCAATGCATCGTTCCTGCAAGGCGGGCTCGACCAGGCCGCTGGTTTTGAAGGTCAGCTCAATGCATTTTTTGCCGATTGTGCCACTCGTGAAACATGCCCTATTTACAACAAAGGTAAACCTGAAGAGATATTCGACAAGCTCATGGTACGACTCGAGCGCGACCCACTGTTTGTCAGCTCAAAGCGCACGCTGGTGAACGAAGGCATTGCATACACCGCTGCAGTTGACGCGATGTATTCCGATTCATTGTGGCCAACATTTGCCGAAGCACTTGCCGATGCAACCGACCCTAAAGTTCCCGATGCCACTGGTTTACTCGCGCTTTACGACGATTACTACCAACGCCGTAGCGACGGCACCTACGACAACTTGTTAGAAGCATTCACCGCAATTTCCTGCATCGACGACCAAGGTGCAACAACAGTGGAAGAAGTCGATTCATACGTTCCACAATTCACCGCAGCAGCGCCTCGCCTTGGTGCCTATTTTTCCGCGGGTTACAACTGTGCACTTTGGCCTGTTCCTTCACTACCTCAAGTAGAAGTAACGAACGCAGGAAATGTTCCCATCGTGGTGGTGGGCACCACGGGCGATGCCGCGACGCCACTTGCATCGTCGCGCAAAATGGCTGCTGCAATGGATGATGGTCGTCTCATCGTGGTGACGGGTAATCAACACACGGGGTACGGAACGGGAAAATGTGTGAACGCTTTAGTAGACAATTACCTCGTCACACTGACGGCACCAAAGGACGAGTCGACCTGCTCCTAAAAAAGAGTGTTCTCGGCGCGGTATGTCACGATTTGCGGGACACACCGCGCCGAGAACCCTTCGTAGTGGCGGAAGAGGTGGGATTTGAACCCACGGTGGCTGTGACACCACGACGGTGTTCGAGACCGTTCCATTCGTCCGCTCTGGCACCCTTCCGTTGAACAGGTTATCGGCACTACGAACGCTTTGAGGCGAAGAACTCTTTCAACAGTGCTGCTGACTCTTCGGCAAGCAGCCCGTGTTCTACAGGCGGATTATGACCAAGGCGAGGATCACTCATCACGTTGTACAAACTGGCTGTTGCGCCTGCTTCAAAGTTGGCAGCTCCATAAACAAGTCGGCCAATGCGAGAAGATTGCGCGGCACCCGCACACATGACACATGGTTCAAGAGTGACGACAAGAGTGCACTCATCTAAACGCCAGCTACCAAGTTTTTGGCTTGCATCGCGTAATGCCAGCACTTCAGCGTGCGCAGTCGGGTCGTGAGCGAATTCTCGTTCGTTGTGGCGGCGGGCGATGATTTCGCCGTTATGAAGCACCACAGCACCCACCGGCACGTCGCCCTGTGCGAAAGCAAGGCGCGCTTCATCAAGAGCCGCTTGCATCGCTTCACGATGGATGTTCGACATGTCTGTCATGGCGGAAGGGGTGGGATTCGAACCCACGGAAGCTTTCACTTCACACGCTTTCCAAGCGTGCCGATTCGGCCGCTCTCGCACCCTTCCTAAAATTCACTAGCGGACGTGAGGCTAGCGAGCGATAGCCTGACTTCAGCAGCGAGTGAGGTGCCGGTCGGGTCCTGTGCAACGTCTGCCCGCAAACCAGGTCAGGGCCGGAAGGCAGCAGCCTCCATCGGGACAAGGCGTGTGCCGCAGATCGCCTGGCCGGTGCCTCAGTCGTTGTTAACGCGACTGAGCCAACGTTGTTGCTCGTTTCGCCAACTGTGGGCTCCCCAACTCGTCACACAGTGCAGAAAATTCTGCGGTGGGCCCATGCCATTGCCAGTCGTCTACATCTCCCACATTCACTGTGGTGACCACCGTGGCAATCTTTTTGAACAACGCGGCAAGTTCGCGATTCTCACGCAATGTGAGACCCAGCTTTGTCGCCCCACGAACTGCGACATCCCATGTTGTTTCATCGTCGGGAATTGCCTCAATGTGTTCATACTTGGCCAACACTGTTGCAGCACTCTTTGCGCCCCAACCCGACAGACCCGGGAAACCATCAGATGTGTCGCCCACTAAAGCTAAGTAGTCGGCAATTGACGCTGGCCCCACACCAAATTTTTCACGCACTGCAGCATCATCAATAATGACATTGTTGCGTCTGTCGAATTGCACTACTCGCTTGCCTACTACACATTGCCCTAAATCTTTATCGGGGGTGAGCATCACTACTTGCTGTACCCGTTTGTCGCTTGCAGCAACACGTGCTGCTGAGCCCAGTGCATCGTCGGCTTCAAATTCTTCCATTGCCCACACCACAACACCCATTGCTCGCAGTGCATCTTCCACTAAAGGAATTTGATGCAATATGACGGGCTCCATGCCTTCACTTGTTTTATAGCCGTCGTACAGGTCGTTACGAAAGCTTTCAATGATGTGATCGGATGCAACACCAATATGAGTTGCTCCATCGGCAATGAGTTGCAGTGTTGATGAAAGAACTCCAATAGTGGCGGCAAACGGTGGTGGCGTTGCATGTTTCGTTGCCTGGCCATAGTGCTGGCGATACAACTCGTATGTTCCGTCAACAAGATGAACTTTCACGCGTCTTTACTCTTTCCGTCAATTTAGAGAGTTGCTGCTGCAACGCGCCTGACGTTGACAAGTCGCTCAAGTTCATGATGCGTAATTTTCCAACCCTCACTAGTACGCACCAATTTGTCGTTATACGCAGCCCACAAAATAATGAGGTGGTCTGGGTCGGCTGGCAACTCGTGGGTTGCTTGTACATAACTGCGCAAAGTTGCGGTGTCGCCGTTGACAGTTACTTGAATATTGCCAATGAGATGCTGTGTGCGACCGTACTTATTTCGCGCTGCTGTTACCCAAGGACGATATGCGCTAAGGCCCACAATGGGTTCGGCCCCAAAGCCCGAGACCACCACGTCGTCGGTAAAACAGGTGCAATACCGGTCGTAATCGAGTTGGTCGATGGAATCGGCATAACGGATGATGATGTCGCCAACAGCAAGTCGGTCTTCAAGTTCGCTCATGCATGCATCCTAGAAGGTAAACGGCAACCGATTTTCTAGATGACGAGAGCGAGCAAGGTTCCCACAACAATGTATGGGCCAAAAGCAATACGGCTCTTGCGTGAAACGCGACCAGTGAATAACAAAGCTGCGCTCACCACTCCTCCAATAAGGAAGATGCTCACCGCGCCAGTGAGCAATGCACCCCAGCTGTTATATGCAAGTGCGAACCCAACTATGGGCGCCAAGAGCACGTCGCCTTTGCCAAAACTTCCTTGAGCAATTGATTTCAACCCAACGAAGAATGCGAAGAGAACCACAGCACCAGCACCAGCACGCAAAATATTGCCGAGGTCCCAATGAATAATTGCATCGAGAACTAAAAGCGGAACGCCCAATGTGATGGCAAGGCCATTGATATAGCGCGGTACGCGATGGGTGAAGGCATCGATAACGCCGATGGCAATGAGGCCACAACCAATGACAACAAGACCCATAGCGGCGAACCAACGGTCGGCAGACTTTGCAAGCAACATGGCAATGTCAACAGTGCAAAAAACAATTGCGCAGCGTTCGGGAACTCCGAAGTGAAATGCAGAGTGCTGAATACGAGCAATGTTGCGCTGTGCAGTGAGAACTACCCAAGCGCCGCCAACGAGGCCCAACAAAGCTGCGAAAAGAACCGTGGTCTTATTCCTGCACTAGTTCAATGAGTGTGCCAAAGCTGCTTTTCGGATGAATGAAAGCAACAGTGGTGCCGCGGCTACCAGGCCGCGGAGCTTTGTCGAGTGCAATTGCACCTGCATCGATCATTGCTTGCAATGCAACTGCGCAATTCTCGACACGGTAACCAATGTGGTGCAAGCCTTCGCCGCGCTTTTCAATTGATTTTGCCACGGGTGAATTTTCATTTGTTGGTGTGAGGAGTTGCACATAACTTTCTGCAACTTTCAACAATGCTTCTTCTACTCCATCGCTTTCCACGATTTCGCGGTGTTCCACCTCGGCACCAAATGCACGGCGGTAGTAGTCGATGGCAGCCTCAAGGTCTTTGACAGCAATTGCTACGTGATCAATTTCGGTTAACAGCATGTCTCTATCGTCTCACGTCACACGCCTGCACGGCGGAATCGGTTGATATTTTCTTCGCCCACTTTGGCGCGCAGTTCAGGGTCGTCGATGCCTAAGCCTTCTTCAGGGGCCAAGCACAAGATGCCCAATTTCCCTTCGTGCATGTTGTGATGCACCTGGTAGGCGGCTTCTCCAACATTTTCTAGGGAAAAAACCTGCGACATGACGGGATGAATCATCCCTTTGCTGATGAGCCGGTTGGCTTCCCACGCTTCGCGATAGTTAGCAAAGTGGCTGCCCACGAGCTTCTTCAGGCGCATCCAGAAATGGCGGTTGTCGAACTCGAGCATGAAGCCGCTAGTAGCCGCACAGGTCACAACGGTGCCGCCGCGCTTCACCACATACATCGATGCTCCGAAGGTGGAACGACCCGGGTGTTCAAACACGATGTCGGGGTCTTCTCCCACAAGTGCACGAACGTCGCTCCCCAATCGGCGCCATTCTTTTTCATTGTGCGAGCCATCTTCATTGAAGAACTTGTAGTTGGCTGCTTTGCGATCGATGACTGCTTCGCAACCCATTTCACGCAAGATCTGTGCCTTGTCTGGCGAGCTCACCACACCAACAGGAATGCCGCCACCGTTCAACACATATTGAACGGCATACGCACCAATACCACCAGTGGCACCCCAAATGAGAACAACATCACCCTGTTTCATGCGGGCACCATTGGGCGACACCAGCATGCGATAACTCGTGCTGTTGCACAACGCATTCACTGCGGCTTCTTCCCATGAGAGATGCGCGGGCTTTGGCATGAGTTGGTTTGCTTTTACCACTGCCAAGTCGGCAAGACCACCAAAGTTTGTTTCATAACCCCAAATGCGTTGGTTGCTTGCCATCATTGAGTCGTTGTGAGCACTTTGATCTTGATCATCGACGTGGTTGCAATGCACCGTTACTTTGTCGCCAGGTTTCCATGAACGCACAGCTGCGCCCACTTGCAAGACAACACCCGATGCATCGCTGCCAATGACTTGGTAGTCACGGTCGTGACGCTTGGCCCACGCACTTTCGCGCCCCAAACGTTGCATGGGACCAAAGGTATGAATGGGTTCAAAAATACTGCTCCACACGGTATTGAAGTTGATGGAAGAAGCCATCACAGCGACATACACCTCATCGGGTCCGAGCTCTGGTGTGGGCACTTCCCCAACATGAATACTCTTGCGTGGGTCTTTCTCGTCTGACGCCACTCCGGCAAACATTTCGACATCGGCAAGGCGAACATGAGCCCCGCGATACGTTGCAGGGATGGGCAGAGCTGCAATGGCAGCGGAATCGGCCCCCGACAAAATGGCATTTCGAATAGCTTCCACGATGCGAGGCTACTGAGGAGTCACGGCTTCACCACGCCAACAACCCATGAAATGGGTAGCCTTTACAACATGTCAGGTTCATACATTGTCGCCGGAGCACGCACACCTATTGGAAAGCTCAGCGGTGCACTCGCTGGCTTCTCTGCAGCCGAACTCGGAGGCTTTGCCATTGCAGAAGCACTCGCTCGTTCTGGTGTCAAACCAGAAGAAGTAGAACATGTTCTCATGGGTCAAGTTCTCATGGCTGGCCAAGGTCAGGTGCCTTCACGCCAAGCCGCAGTAAAAGCCGGAATTCCCATGAGCGTTCCTGCAGTCAACATCAACAAAGTGTGTTTGTCGGGTTTGAACACCATCTATCTTGCCGACCAAATGATTGCTGCCGGAGAAGCAGACATTGTTATTGCTGGCGGTATGGAGAGCATGACCAATGCTCCGTACATTGCATCCGGAGCACGCAGCGGTTTTCGCTATGGCAACACCGAACTCGCCGACGCAATTATTAAAGATGGTCTTTGGTGTGCATTCGACGCATGCCTCATGGGCTTAGGCACCGAGCGCTACACCGCAGGTGGCATTGGCCGCGAAGTTCAAGACCAATTTGCTGTGCAAAGCAACACACGCGCAGCAGCTGCAATCGCAGCCGGCAAATTTGCCGACGAAATTGTTCCCATCACCATTCCGCAACGCAAAGGTGACCCTGTGGTCATTAGCACCGACGAAGGTGTGCGTGGCAACACCACAATGGATTCACTCGCAACACTCAAGCCTGCATTTGAAAAAGACGGCGCAATCACCGCTGGCAATGCTTCACAACTCAGCGACGGTGCAAGTGCTGTTGTGGTGATGAGTAAAAAAGCTGCTGAAGCGCGCGGCGTGAAACCACTCGGTGAAGTGGTGTCATACGGAATGGTTGCCGGTCCCGACAATGCATCGCTTTTGCACCAGCCCAGCAATGCCATTTTGAAAGCATTGGGTCGCGCTGGTCTCAAGGTGTCCGACATCAACCTTTTTGAAATTAACGAAGCATTTGCCGCAGTGGGTATTGCTTCAATGAAAGAACTCGGCATTAGCGACAGCATCGTCAATGTGAATGGTGGCGCAATTGCTTTGGGTCACCCCATCGGCATGAGTGGAAACCGCTTGGCGCTCACCGTCTTGCACGAGCTGCGTCGTCGTGGTGGTGGCCTTGGTGCCGTGTCGCTTTGTGGCGGCGGCGGACAAGGTGATGCACTCGTTGTCCGCTCGCTCTAAGCAATTCTTTCTCTTCCTTATTGCTGCTATCACTATTGGCGCAATAGGTGGCTTGCTGTCGGTCGCATTTCTTGGCTCACTCAATTGGGCAACTACTACGCGCATCAATAGTGAATGGTTGATCTTTCTCTTGCCTGTGACCGGCGGACTAGTTGGCTTCATTTACTACAAGTGGGGTAACCCCATTACCGGCGGCACCAGCTTGGTGCTCGATGCCATCCATGTTCCTGGCGCTGAAGTTCCAGCCCGTATGGCACCGATGATTTGGAGCGGCAGTGTTGCCTCGCATCTCGTTGGCGCCTCGGTGGGTCGTGAAGGTGCCATTGTGCAAATCATCGCCAGCGTGACCGATGCAGTTGCACGCAAAGTGTCAACGAGTTATAACTTGCGCCGCGTCTTTTTAGTCATCGCCGTTGCAGCAGGTTTTGGTGGGCTCTTTGGAGTTCCCATTGCCGGCGCCTTTTTCGGTCTTGAGATTCAACGCAACACGAAGCTGCACAAATCTGCTGTACTCCCTGCATTTGCAGCAAGTGCCATTGCTTATTTCACCGTCGAAGCTTGCGGCGTGAAACACTTCGCTACGCCGAACATTGAGAGTCTGCACTTCGGGTGGTCAGTTCTATGGCGTTGCTTGGTTGCCTCATGTGTATTTGCACTCATCGCCGTTGCTTACATCCAACTTGAACATCGCATCAAAAACGTCATGGCGCAAGCAATCACATTTCCTCCACTGCGCCCTGTCATTGGTGGCTTCATCATTTTGGCCTGTGTAGCAATATCTGGCACTCGCGCATACCTCGGTATCTCAATTCCTCTCTTAGAAGGCGCACTTACTGGCGCTATTGGCCTCGCTGCGCTTGCATGTTTGTGGAAACTTCTCTTCACCGCAGTGTCGCTAGGAACTGGCTTTGTTGGTGGTGAAGTTTTCCCACTTTTCATTATTGGTGCACTCGCTGGTGCTCAATTCGCGCGCGTGTCGCATGCATCTATTCCGCTCTTTGCGGCCCTCGGGCTCATTGCGGTTTTTGCAGCGGCATCGAACACGCCACTCACTTGCATTGTGATTGGTATTGAGCTCTTTGGGTGGAACGCACTTCCTGCTTATTGCATTGTGTGCGTCTTGTCTTATGTGTTGAGCGGCAAGCACACCATTTACAAGCCGTCACCTATTGCCAAACATTTAGTCGTGTAAGAGCTGGCGGCCTTCAATGGCACGCCCGAGTGTGAGCTCGTCTGCGTATTCCAAGTCGCCACCCACAGGAAGCCCACTGGCAATACGAGTGACTTTCACCGCAAGAGTTTTCATAGTGCGCGCTAAATACATTGCGGTCACATCACCTTCGACGGTGGGGTTGGTGCACACAATAATTTCTTGCACATTTTCTGGCCCGAGCCGGCTCAGCAATTCACGAATCTTTAACTGCTCGGGGCCAATGCCTTCCATGGGGTGAATGGCACCTTGCAGAACGTGATAGCGGCCGCGGAAGGCCCCAGTTTTTTCAATAGCCACCACATCGCGCGAATCTTCCACCACACACAACACCGAAGAGTCGCGACGTTGGTCTTCACATATAGGACACAAGTTGTTTTCTGCAATGTTGAAACAGATATCGCAGAAACGTGCTTTTTCTTTTGCGTCAATAATGGAATGTGCGAGTCGACGCACATCGTCACTGGGTGTTTTCAATAAATGAAATGCAATACGTTGAGCAGACTTTGGCCCCACACCGGGAAGCCGACCCAGTTCGTCGATGAGTGCCTGCACCGGTGGCGTATATGCACTCACTTATTTTTACCTTCGTTCACCACACGTGTACCGGGAAATGCTTTCGTAATTTGATCGAGTGGCGACACAACAGGAACAAGAGGCGCATCGACAAGTTCACCGGGGTCGATGTCGTCGTGAGGAACTTCATCGGTAGCAGGCTCTGGCTTACGTGCCTTTGCTAAACGGTCGGTGGGGTCTTTTGCTGCTGTTTCACTCACGCCGAGCGTGACATTGATAGTCACACCCATTGCAGCGGCATACGCACTTGCCACAACTGCCAAGTGATCGGCACAGCGCTCTTTATGCACAGCATTAGGCGCGTTCAAAGTAACTGCATCAACCGATGACACGCCAACAACACATGGGCTGTACAACGCACGCACTAAAGGCTTGAGCGATGCCAAAACACTTGGCCACATTTCACCCACCGTGCCAACAGGCTTTGCTGGTGCAGGAGTACTTGTGACAACAGGTGCTGGTGGTGCGCTAGGTGCTTGCGGGCGGGCAATAGGCCCGGTGTTGCCCGTACTTTGCCGAACAGCGCCACCGAGTTTTGCTCGCCCCGTTGTGGGGTCTACTGGCGGTGGCGTAGATGCTGCCTGAGCAGGAGCAACTCCACCACGTTCTACTAATTTTTCCAAGCGCTCAATGCGTGCAACGAGTGCCGATGAGTCACCAGATTCTGCAACGTGAGAAATGCGCACCATTGCTACTTCAAAGAGAAGTCGTGCATCGGGCGCACGGCGCATTTCCACCAACATGTCGCCAAGCACTTCCATGGAACGCACAATGGTGCCATTACCCATGCGTTGTGCCCATTGTGCGACGTAGTCGATGCGCTCGGCGGGAAGTTGAACAAGCTCTGGAGCCATTTGCGACAAAAACCCGTCGCGCAAATAACGAATGAGTTCTTCAGACAGCGAGCGCGGGTCGCGCCCTTGTTGTACTGCATAAGCAACTGCGGCAAGTGCACGTGCAGGGTCGTTTTCAATAATGGCTTCAATGAATTCGTCGAGGTTGACCGAGTGATCGGCTTCGCCACCACTTGCTGCAACAAGTTCAAGTGCCGACAATGTGTCGCGAGCACTTCCCCCACCTTGCACCAGTACTTGCGCAATAGCTTCTGGCGTGACCGAAAGACCTGCATCGCCAATAACAAATTTGACGTGTTCTTCAAGGTCGTGCATGGGCAGCAAATGAAACTGCAAGTGTTGCGTGCGGCTACGAATGGTTTCACTGACTTTTTGTGGGTCTGTTGTAGCTAAAACAAACACCACATGGCTTGGCGGTTCTTCCAAGGTTTTCAACAACGCCGCTTCTGCACCCTTAGACAACATGTGCACTTCGTCGAGAATAAAAACACGATGCCGCCCGGGGTTGCCCAGCGCTGCATGGTCGATGAGTTCGCGAATGTCGTCGACACCGTTGTTGCTCGCTGCATCTAATTCAATGACGTCGTAACTCGTACCCGCTTCTACAGCAACACAAGAGGGGCACGTACAGCAGGGTTCGCCTTCAATAGGGGTCTCGCAGTTCAGCACTTTCGCCAAGATGCGCGCAGTGGAGGTCTTACCCGTTCCACGCGGACCAGAAAAGAGATAGGCCTGACCCTCGCGTTCGTTGATGACTGCATTACGCAAGGCGCGCACCACATGGTCTTGCCCGCGCAACTCGCTAAAGCGCCGCGGCCGGTAACGTCGATAGAGCGATTGAACGGCCATTTCATTGAGCCTACCGAGTAGGTGATATGGCCCTTGCCCTTCCATTGGCTACCGTCTAGAGGTCATGGGTCGTTTTTTGAGGAAGATCATCATTGCGGGGGGCCTCCTCGCCACCGGTGCCAGCCTCTTTTTCCCGAGCATTTCCCATGCCGCTGGCGACAACACCTTGTCGTCGTCAAACCCCGCCCCCAGTGAAGTGGTCTCGGTTGCCCCCACACAGCTGCAGTTAGTTTTTGTCAACACCTTCACCAACCCCAAAGACGTTGAGCAAATGGGAATTTCACTCGTGTGCAACGGAAACATCGTCAACCTTGGTGCAGTGCAGCTCGGCGCCGATGTCAAAACGGTCAGCACACCACTCACCCAAGTTCCCTCGGCAGGTACCTGCACCGTGAGCTGGGCTCTTCCCGATGGCAGCAGCGGCGCATACAACTTCACCTCTGCCATTGCATTGCCCACTACCTCGACCTCAAGTGTCCCGGGTAGTGAAACTGCCATCACCGTTGTTCCCGGCACTCCCACAACTGTCGGCACGTCGTCATGGCCACGAGTGGGCGGGCCGCTCGGGCTGTTTCGCACTTTGTCGTACGTGCTCATCGGAACATTATTTGGTTCGTTCGCACTTATTCTTTTTGCTTGGCCAGAAGGTGTGGAATACCAAGTATGCAAGCGTTTTTTGCGCCTCACATGGATCTTTGCGGCGCTCGCAACCTTTGCGGTTCTTGTGTTCACCACTGCGCAACTCACCGGCAAAGGCGTCACCTCATCACTCAGCCCTAACGCCTGGCGCGATCTCACTGAGTCACTCCCTGGTGTAGGAATCCTGCTGCGCTGCGTTTGTGTTGGGTTAGCAGGAGTGGTTGCTTGGAACCCCGAGCGCATTCTTGACCCGGGTACGCAAGGCATCAGCATTGCCTCACTTGTGTCGATGTGTCTCGTCTTTGGCATCGATCGCACTGGCGGACGCATTGAAGTGCTCGGTTATCTCAACGCTGGGGTGCACATGCTCGCTGTTTCCGTGTGGTTCGGTGGACTCGTTCTATTGGTGCGTGTTGTTCTCATTGGTTCAGGCGACTCCGATCTCGTACAAGCAGTGCGCGGGTTTAGCCGACTCGCACCTCGTGCCATTGCTGTTGTCGTTCTCACCGGAATCATCAGCACTTACCGCTACGACGGCTTTACCTTGCTATCCAATGCCCACGGTCGCATCTTGCTCTTCAAAATTGCCGTCGTTGGTTTCATGACCTACGCCATGTTCACCACGCGATTCTTTATCGGGGCACGCCTGGCCCGGGCCGGCACTCTCGACGTTCGCCCCGCCGCTCATCTTCGCCGCGCTGTGGGTTCACAGGCCACGGCCGGAGTCGTGGTGCTTGCCCTCACGGCCTGGATGATGTCCACCACCCCTATTTACTTCGATACCAAGCCTGCCAGCGGCGGGCCCGTATATGCCTACGTCCAAGACCTCCGCAACGACCGTTTCCATGTGCGATTCTCGGTCAGCCCCGCCACAGTGGGGCCAAACCAGGTGCTCATTGAGCTCTTTGAACCCCAGCGCATCCAAGAGTTCACCATCCGGATGACCCCGAAAGCCGACGGGTACGACGGTTACCTCATTCGGGTGCCACTCACCCGCCGTGGGGCTGCACTTTTGGGGGCAAGCGGTGAATTTCCGCTCAAAGCCCCTGGCGACTGGACCATTGAAATCAATGGCACCAGCACCACCGGAGACCTCGCCCCCTTGGCAGCCACCCTCACCATTGGCGACCCCGCCACCACCACCACAGTGGCGACTGGCTCCACCTTGCCCGGCGCCACCACCTCGAGCAGCACTTCCGTTGCAGCAATTGCCCCTGTGACAACGGTTACAACGACCACCACCGCTGCGCCTGCCCCCGCCGGTTAAGCCAACGGGGTGGGCGAACCACCGCCTCGCCAACTAGCGTCTGTCGCGTGAGTGACAACCCGATGACCGCCAAAATTGAAGACCTCCGCGAGCGCAAAGAGGCCGCCTACAACGCCGGCTCGCCTCGCTCTGTTGAGCGCCAGCACGAAAAAGGAAAGATGCTTGCTCGTGAGCGCATCGACTACTTCCTCGACCCCGGCAGCTTTCAAGAACTCGACCTTCTTGCTCGTCACCGTGCACATGCTGCAGGTTTAGAAGAGCGTCCGTATACCGACGGTGTTATTACCGGTTGGGGAACAGTTGAAGGTCGCAAAATATTTGTCTTCTCACAAGACTTCACCGTTTTCGGTGGAGCGCTTGGTGAAGTGTTCGCTGAAAAAATTCACAAACTCATGGACCTTGCATTGAAGGTTGGTGCTCCTGTTGTTGGTCTCAACGATGGTGCAGGCGCACGTATTCAAGAAGGCGTTGTTTCACTTGCTAGCTACGGCGGCATTTTCTATCGCAACGTTTTGTCGTCAGGTGTTGTTCCACAAATCTCTGTCATCCTTGGCCCATGTGCCGGTGGCGCGGTGTACTCACCAGCAATGACCGACTTCATTTTCATGGTGCGCGAAACAAGCCACATGTTTATTACTGGGCCAGACGTTGTAAAAACAGTGACCGGTGAAGATGTAACGCTCGAACAACTCGGTGGCGCAATGAGCCATGCATCAAAGAGCGGTGTTGCGACTTTCGTTTCTACCGATGAAAAAGCATGTCTCGACGATGTGCGCTACCTGTTGTCGTTCCTTCCACAGAACAACTTGGAGGATCCACCAGCAGTAGAAAGCAGCGACGACCCCAATCGTTTGTGTCCAATGCTGCGCGACATTTTGCCTCCATCGCCTAACCAGCCATATGACATGAAAAAAGTCATTCGTGAAGTGTGTGACGACGGTGAATATTTCGAATACTTCCCCTTCTGGGCAAAGAGCATCACCTGTGGCTTCTCACGTCTCGATGGTCAAGTAGTGGGCATCGTGGGCAACCAGCCACAAGAGTTTGCTGGTGTTCTCGATATTGAATCGTCAGAAAAAGCAGCACGTTTCGTACGTACGTGCGATGCATTCAACATTCCACTCATCACTTTTGTCGACGTTCCTGGCTTCCTTCCTGGTGTGAACCAAGAGCACGACGGCATCATTCGTCACGGCGCAAAATTGCTCTACGCATATTGCGAATCCACCGTGCCACGTATTCAAATGATTACTCGTAAGGCTTACGGCGGCGCTTATGTGGTGATGAACTCAAAATCAATTGGCGCCGACCTTGCTTACGCATGGCCAACTGCAGAACTTGCAGTAATGGGCCCACAAGGCGCCGTAGAAATTGTGTACCGCCGCGAGCTACAACAAGCAGCAGACCCAGTAGCGCGCCGTGCAGAACTGGTGAGCGATTACACCGAAAAGTATGCCAACCCTTACAACGCTGCAGAGCGTGGCTACATCGACGATGTTATTGACCCAGCAGAAACACGCATCAAGCTCATTGCTGGATTGAAGATGTTGCAAACAAAGCGCGCCGAACTTCCTCGTCGCAAACACGGAAACATGCCGCTGTAAGAAAAGCATCATGACCACTTCATCTTTTTCCATTTCACCGGCACCAACCGATGAAGAGACTGCAGCAATTGTTGCTGCTATCGAGGCCAATACCGCAACAGGCGGAATGGTGGCGTCTCCGCTGCGCAATCGCGACAGTACATGGAAGTTCAGTGGACGTTGGTGGGCACGTCCGGGCACATCGCGTCGCGACCGCCCCTGGTACTAAGCCACTTACATATGACGCAACTGCCATTGGGCGATATTCGCGTTGTTGATATTTCTACAGTTCTCGCTGGACCCAACTGCGCGCGTTATCTTGGCGACTTTGGTGCCGATGTCATCAAAGTAGAACGCCCCTATACCGGCGACTCACTACGCAACATGGCGTGGCGCGACCCCCGTGACGGAACCGGGTTGTGGTGGAAAATGGTGAACCGAAATAAGCGCACCATTGCACTCGACCTCAAAGATGAAGCCGACTCTGAACTTTTGTTGTCGCTCCTCGACGACGCACATGTGTTGGTAGAAAACTTTCGGCCCGGCATTTTGGAGCGCCTCGGCCTTGGCCCCGATGTTCTTTTAGCGCGCAACCCGAAACTCGTTATTGTGCGCGTCACGGGCTTTGGGCAAACAGGCCCGTACGCACAACGAGCAGGGTTTGCTTCTATTGCTGAATCGATGAGTGGCCTTGCTGCCATTAGCGGCGAAGAAGGTCGCGCACCATTACTTCCACCTATTGCTCTCACTGATGAAATTACTGGTCTCGCTGCAGCATTTGCCACCATGGTTGCTCTGCACTCAGGTGTTGGCCAAGTAGTTGATGTCAACTTGCTGGAAACCATTTTCCAAATGATGGGCCCACTGCTGAGTGTGTATCAACTCACCGGCGAGCAACAACAACGCTTGGGTTCTGGCATTCCCTATACCGTTCCACGCGGCACCTTTGAGTGCTTAGATGGCAAGTGGGTGGGCGTCTCTGCTTCAAGTGACACTGTTGCTGCTCGCGTGCTCGACATTCTTGGCGTTGCTAACGACCCACGCTTTGCCACCTTCAACTCACGTGTTGAACATCGCCAAGAACTCAACGAGCTTCTCATTGTGTGGTGTGCGGCACGCCCGCAAGCAGAAGTGATGCGCATCTTTGAAGAGGCAGATGCCGCCATTGGCCCCGTGTACGACATGGCCGACATTGCTCAAGACCCCCATTTTGCAGCACGTGAGATGATCCAACATCTTGAAGGAACACCCATGCAAGGGCTCATTGCGCATCTATCAAAAACGCCAGGTTCACTGCGTTGGCAGGGTCGCGCTCAAGACGCCGACGGAGACAGCATTCGTCGAAACGGTTGGGGAACTACTTCACGCTGACCAAAGTAGACCAGGTAATGCTGCGCATGGGGTCGCTTAGCGCATTTGGATAATGCGTGAATGACAATTTGTACGTTCCCGCAAATGGAAGCACAAATTGGGAAGTACCAAATGTTGCACTCTTTTTTGCACGAACAATGTTTGTAGTTCCAAAGATGCCTAACGGACTTTGCAAACTCCAAGTGAACACATCACTCGGAGAAGACTTGTAACTGATTTTCAATGAACGAGCACCTATACGCGCACCCGACAAACTTGCCGATATTTTCTGCGGCATTGATGCATCGGGCGTTACCCGTTGTAATTGCACACTCTTGGGCGCCGCAGCGGAGGTTTTCACCTTCACCCCAAATACCCACCACGGTGAACCCACATCGCCCGATGGGTGCCCGTCATCGAAAGTAAATTTCTGCTTGGCGACATACCAACCCGGCGTCATATTGCTGAGGTCGGCTTCTAATCGCGTGTTGTCGCTCACCGCAACTCTCCGCATTTTCCCTGCGTGGTTCACACCTAATTTGTCATAGACAAAAAGTGCATCATCGGCTTCAATTCCAGAGCCGGTTTCCCCTACGAGCACTGCAACCAACGGTGCCTTACTCACGACAGAGTTAGGTATTGGTGTTTTGCCAATGATCGATGAGTGCTGGGGCACTGGGCGCACGCGCAAAGGTTCTGCTGCCCCAACTTGAGGCACCAGAACCGTTGCGAACACACAACTTGTGAGAGTTGTTACAACAAGGAATTTAAAGCGCATCGGCTGCTGAGAGTACTCCACCGATGAACAAACGGAGTTGTTCACCCTTCGTCAAAGCAGCTGATTGAGCAGTATTCAAGGTGCGCGCAAAGTCACCCGACTTGTCGAGTTTGCCAGAAGCAACAATTTTTCCAGTCGCGTTGCGCACCACTACTCTTTTGCCCGCATGCACTGAAGATGCATCGACCATGAAAACTGCCTTGAGCTTTGCGCCTACACCGGTGGTTCGTGCCTCAAAATTTCCATACAACGGCAATTTTGCTGCATCTACCGTGGGCGTACCTTGGCAGTAATACTCAGCAGAAGCTACTGCCTTCGTTGTTTTGTTGCCATCGATATAACCAGTTGTTGCCGCAACAATAGTCTTTGCGCCAATAGTGACCTTCGGAGTGTTTCCTGCAGTTGTCCAGTCGTCGAGAAGAGTTGTTTTCACCGTGTCGGTTGCTGAACAAACTGGTGCAAGTGTTGCGGTCGCCGAAGGTGCAGTTGTTGTTACACCTACGCCTTGGCCAGTGACATCGCAATACTGAATTTGCGGAAAGTACACCTCAACATGTGTAGATGTTCCTGCGCCGGTGTAGATGTATTTGCTGCTCGCTTGAAGCGCCGACAACTTTGGCAATTTCACTGCCAAGGAAAACAACTGCGTATTCTTCGCCGCGATGCCACCGCTCACTGCTTTGAGGTTGAACCCAGAGTAGACAATTGACTTAATTCTTTTCGGGGTTGCGGTTGCTGTTGCGGTATCTGGGTTTGCTTCCGTCTTCAATTCGGTGGTGTAACCCACTGCGTCAACTGCGCGCACTTCAGGCAAGATGTACTGCCCGGCGGAATCTTTTGGCAAAAACACTTCTAATGAGGTGGTGGGGTACGCGCCATCGGGGTTAGCAGCGGTCTTTGGCCCACTGCATCCGTGCCCAGGTGCAAACGACACGATGTAGGTGGGGTTGCCATCTGCAGTGGTATCTACTCCGGCTCCGCTCATTCCCGCTACGTACACAGAAACGTGAGCGTTTGCGGTACCTGAACCAATAATTGATGTGGCAACAATGCCGCCAAGTGCCAACAACGCACCAACAATACGACGTGATTTCATAGTGAGCTCCTATTTTGAGGGGTTACCCACTATGTCGCTTCACTTCAGGCAATAGTTCCTGAGCGTATTAAATTTTCATACCAATAGGGCAACTCACGCCCGTGCCACCAATACCGCAATACCCATTGGGGTTCTTTGCCAAATACTGTTGGTGATACGGCTCGGCGTAATAAAAAGTTTCAGCCGGTGCAATTTCGGTGGTAACTGTGCCGTACCCCGCAGCCTTTAACTGCTCTTCATACACGCCACAACTCTGCTCGGCGCTTTTCAGTTGCTCTGCACTCATTGTGTAAATCGCACTGCGGTATTGCGTGCCCACGTCGTTGCCTTGTCGCATCCCTTGTGTGGGGTCATGTGCTTCCCAAAACACTTTAAGCAGTTGCTCGTAGGTCACCTGCGCGGGTGCGTAAGCAACCAACACCACTTCTGTGTGTCCGGTGAGACCAGAGCACACCTCTTCATAGGCAGGGTTGGGTGTATAGCCACCGGCGTAACCCACTGCGGTGGAGTACACGCCAGGTGTTTTCCAAAACACCCGTTCGGCTCCCCAAAAACATCCCAAAGCAAACACGGCTGTTTCTGTTCCACTTGGCCATGGCGCCACGAGAGGTGCATCGAGTACAAAATGTTTTTCCGGAATGGGCATGAACTGGTCGGTTCTGCCCGGAAGTGCGTTCGCTGGTTCCACCATCTGTGCTTTTTGCCTGCCGAAGTTCATAAAGCAGATGCTAGACAAGGTCTATGCCTGCTGCGTCACCCACCGTCTTTTTTGGTCACGGAAGCCCCATGAACGCCATTGAAAACAATGCGTTCACCAACGACTGGGCCGACTTCGGCGAACGTTTTGTGTCGCCAAACTCAAGTCATTTGAAACGCAGGGAATCAGAAAACGTGAGAAGCGAGACTCCCGTATATCCCAATGCTGTTCTGGTCATCTCTGCCCACTGGACCACACAAGGAATTTGTGTTGCAACGAACACCAAGCCGCGCACTATCCACGACTATTCAGGTTTTCCACCTGAACTTTCCCAAGTGGAATACCCTGCGCCTGGTTCTCCTGCGCTAGCGCAACATGTCATCAACTTGTTACGAGAATTCGTAGCGCCTGAACCCATCTGCGCTACCACCAATTGGGGAATCGATCATGGAGCATGGTCGGTGCTACGCCACGTCTTGCCGAAAGCCAACGTTCCTGTCGTTCAAATGTCAATTGATATTTCAAAACCTGCAGCATGGCACCTAGAGGTCGCCAAAAAATTACAAAAGTTGCGTGAATATCAGGTGCTCATTATGGGTAGTGGAAATATTGTGCACAACTTGGGCGCTATCAACTGGTCTGACAATGCAGAACCGCACCCATCAAGCATCGGCTTTCACAAATACATTGTTGAAGCAATTGAAAACAATGATGTTGACGCCATTGTGAACTACGCAAGCCACCCCGATGCGGCGTATGCGGTTCCTACACCAGAACACTTCTTGCCACTTCTCTACGTTCTCGGTGCACGGCGCCCCAATGAAGCGCCGCACACCGTGACCGATGGTTTCGTCTATTCGTCGCTGTCCATGTACAGCGTCGCGTTTGGCTAAGTAGCCGGCACTATTTTTTGGTCGCAGCAACTATTTGAACACGCACAAACCGTACGGTTGAAGCAGCTTTGCCCACCTTGGCTGTTTTTGCAGTCAGTAAACATGTGCCTGGTTTATTTGAAGCAACAAACGATGTTCCTGAAATTTTGCAGCCGCCAGTCGTGGCCCACTTCACGGTTGTCTTCCCTGCAGGTGTCAGTAGTTTTCGCAGCGAAGTCTTTGAACCTACTTTTGCTACCCGTACTGGCTTCACTTCTGCAGAAGGAGCAGATGTCGCAGCCACTTTCCCTGACGTGCTCACGGCAAAGGTGTAGCTCTGCCATGCATCAAGTCCGGCAATTTCGCAGGTTGTAGTGGTCGACGTACAACTCTTGCCCCCGGGAGTAGCTGTCACGGTATAAGTAGGAGGACTTGCGTATTTCATCGCATCGAACCAAGTAACTTTTACTTTTCCATCGCCCGCAGTTGCTACTGCTGTAATAGAAATAGGTGTAATAGATTCAGTTACGGGTTGAACCGGATTCGCCTCAAGTTGTTTTTGTTCTTCACGAGCTTCTCGCTTTTCTTCAGGAGTACGCACCGGAGGAGGAGGAGCATCTACTCCCATGTCAAGTTTCCCCTCACGGGTAATACGCGCAACACGCAATACATCGTTAGCGCCATCGCTGCTCATCCCTACAAACAGTAAGCGTCCCTTGCTATCAGTAGATACAGGATTCAGTGGCCATGACAAAATGGAGTCATCGCCATAAGTGAGTTTTCCAGCAGTACCGAAGGTCTGATCGAGTTCGCCTTGTGCGTTGTAGCGCAAAATTGAATATTCGGTCCTTCCGCTATCCTGCGCACCGGCATCTTGAATCCACTCGGATGAACTCAAATAAAACTCGCCTGTGAGTGGTGAAATATTCAATGTTTGTTGGTTATCCCATGGCAAGGGTGTGGTGAACACAGTTGAGGTCACTGCCCCCTGGGGTGAAATGACGACAGAAGAAATAATGGATAATAAGCCTTCTTTATCGCACTTATTGGCGTCGAGCTTCTCGTGTTCACGTTCAACTTGCAATGCCATCAATTGTCCATTTGTCGCAATCTGCGACTCTTGGCCGACACAGTTTTTATTTTTGCCGAATGCTGCGAGTCCGTTATCACCGTAACTTGCGTCAATTTGACCGGTCGTTGGCAAAATGCGTGCATAGCCGACTGCACCATTCATATCGCCAGCATCTACATATTCGCTGCCTTTTTCATCGAACTGTAGATTTCCACCCCATGTATCTGTCCACACATACTTACCAGTAGGAAAAGCCCTATTGGGTTTTTTATTTTGCTTCACGCTGCGCACACCTGCATTCGAGGAAATGATGCCTAGAGCAGGAGCTGCTTGCAATTCACCTGCAACCATGACGGCACTATTTGCGCCAATCTTCTTATAGTCGTCGGTTATCCAGCCATTGCCTTCAACTGCTGGTTGTCTTGATAGTGACGATGCGTACGGTTCTACTGGAGAAGTTGATGAAATTCCATCGGCACCCAAGCTGACCACTGCATCGGTGGCGACTCCATCACTATTGCGCTTTTCGACGAGCGACCGAATGGTGCCATCAGTTTCTACGCGTACGTTGTACGCATAACCTTCACGAAAACTTATGCCTGGAAGTGTTAAGCGTTGTGCAGCGCCAGTTTCACACACGCTGCCAAGTGCAACATTGCAAGTAATGAGATTTTGCTGTCCGGAATTTTTGTTCTCTAACCCAACGAGCGTTGTGCCAGTGGGTGCAATAGTGGCACCGCCGAAGTAATTATCTCCATTTTCATTAAAACTAAAATGGTCTATGTTGAGAAATTCATTCGTTCCAGTATCTAACTCGCCGCGATCAACTTGATATCCATCGCTTGTAATCACCATGATGTTTGGTAGTGGCTTCGCCATGTTCGACGACGGCACTGCATACTGCTTCGTGTCCCATCCGTCGAGCATTGAAACATCTTCCGTGCTGCCCTGAATGCTTTTCTCTGGCAGCGTGGGATGCAACAACGAATACTCCATACCTAAACGATTACCGTCATCATCGTAAAAACTTCCAAATAACCCTGCAAATGCATTAAGCGTCAGATACGACATATCAATTAATCGTGAATACATATTTGCGTGTAGGGGTTCCAGTAGAGCAAATTTCGTCTTCGTTCCATCTGCAGCTAACCGAACAAGTCCATCTGAGGTCATGAAGTTAAAACTGTCGGCACTGGGTCCCCGCAGACCGAGCGATACTTGGTATACATCACTTCCCAGAGTTGTTTCCAAGTCAGTGAGAACACCATTGGTTCCATAATTATTTTGTGCTTTGCCTGTTGCGAAGCTGTAGGCGCGTAATTCAGTGTGACTCACGTATACCTGATAACCATCTGCATCTTTTTCACCAGGAACTTCGGTGTCCCACCCAACGACAACCACAACATTGTTGTGCGAGTCGAACATAATTCTTGACACCCAGTGTTCAGTGTTGAGAGTGATGTAGGTGAACCCTCCATCACCGTACGAAGTATCAAATGAACCGTCTTTGCCAATACGGGAAAGGAGAACCTGCGAAAATGGTTCTCCGTTCTTGCTCCCTCCTGAAATCACTGCAACGTTTGTGGTTCCATCGCCGTTGTCGTGGGTTGTGAGTTGTGAGTACCAAGATGAATTCGACTTGCCCAGAGCAACGTCGCTGAAGCCGGCCCCGTCGGGGCCAAAGCCGCCGACCAAGGTGTTACGTGCTCGTTCAGTTGACGAACTGGCAGCCGTATCGGTTGTTTCGCTGCTTCCGCCGCCACAACTCGCCAGCACTAACGCCGCGAGGCCAACCATGATTGATGTTTTCTTCAGCACTTCATACCTCTTTTATTGAGACCGCTATTTTTATTCATTCAAAAATGAATGTATTTTTACTTATACAGCCAAACTACCGAAGTAGCAGGGGTTGTGCAGGTCACCCCACGGCATAAAGTGACACGTATGGAAATTGAAATGATCGTTGAAATCCCCCAGGGTTCGCGCAACAAATATGAAATGGACCATGAAACCGGCGCCATTTGGCTTGACCGCACGCTTTTTACGGCCACCCAGTACCCACTCGACTACGGCTTTTTCCCCCACACCCTCGGCGAAGACGGCGACCCGCTTGACGCACTCATTTTGTTGCCTCAGCCCACCTTCCCTGGTTGCCACATGTGGGCTCGGCCCATCGGCGTGTTCTGGATGACCGACGAGAAGGGGCCCGACGCCAAGGTGCTCTGCGTCCCCTCGCGCGATGCTCGTTACGCCCACTACCGCGACCTCTCTGATGCCCCCGATTTCCTCCTCGCTGAAATCGCTAACTTCTTTGAGGTGTACAAACTCATCGAGCCCAACAAGGAATCCACCGTTGGCGGCTGGAATGGTGCAGCCGAAGCGGAAAAAGAAATCGCCGCAGCAATTGCCCGCTACGTTCCATAAATCATGAGCGTTCGCGGCAAAGCTTTCATTGCAGGGGCGTATGAACACCCATTGCGCACCATTCCCAACAAAACGGTGCAACAAGTGCACGCAGAAGTTGCCGCGGGTGCACTTGCCGATGCGGGTCTTTCCTTTTCTGATGTCGATGCCTATTTCTGCGCAGGTGATGCACCGGGCTTTGGTGCCCTGTCGATGGCTGAATACCTAGGTTTAGAACTCACACACATCGACAACACAGAAACCGGTGGGTCTTCATACCTCTTACATGTACAACATGCCGCTGAAGCCATTGCCGCTGGTCATTGTCATGTTGCACTCATCACCCTTGCGGGCCTACCTCGCAGTTCAGGTGCAGGTATTGGTGGCGCTGGTCGCTTTGGTTCTGCTCCTGAAGTGTCGTTTGAAAATTTCTTCGGCCTCAGCATTGTTGCTGGTTATGCAATGGCAGCGCGCAGGCACATGTATGAATTTGGCACCACAAGCAAACAACTTGCTGAAATTAAAGTTGCCGCCGCAAGTCATGCACAACACAACCCCAATGCGTTTTTGCAAAATGCAGTAACCATTGAAGAAGTGCTGCAATCAAAAATGGTGGCCGACCCATTACACATGCTCGACTGTTGTGTCGTCACCGATGGTGGCGGTGCGCTTGTTGTGGTATCTCCGGAGGTTGCACGCAAACTTTCACGCCAAAGTGTTCCCGTGCTTGGCACGGGTTTTGCCGTTAAGCATGTGAACAACGGTCGCATCGACCTCACTCATACCGGTGCAGTGGTGTCGGGCCCGCGCGCATTCGCCGAAGCCGGCCTCACGCCAAGTGATATTCGTTATGCCTCTATATATGACAGTTTCACCATCACCGTTCTCACCACGCTTGAAGACCTCGGCTTTTGTGAAAAAGGAAAAGGCGGTGAGTTTGTTGCCGATGGCGCACTGCAAGCTCCATTTGGCAAACTCCCCTTTAACACCGATGGCGGCGGGCTGTGCAATAACCACCCCAGCAACCGTGGTGGCATCACTAAAGTCATCGAAGCAGTACGTCAATTACGCAATGAAGCACACCCCACAGTGCAAGTGCCCAATTGTCAGTTTGCACTGGCCCATGGAACTGGTGGCAACCTCGCCACTCGCATGGGTTCGGCCACTCTCATTCTCGGGCAAGAGGTATAGCAATGTCGTTCTTGCCACTTGCCGATGTTGAAGTGAACAATGAAACACAGCCTTTTTGGGATGCACTAAAGAACAATGCGTTGCTGCTTCCCCGTTGCACTTCTTGCACTTCAGTGGTGTGGTACCCGCGCGCTCACTGCCCCGTGTGTTTCTCTACCGAGTTGCAGTGGGAAGAGATGTCGGGGCGCGGAACGATTTATTCATACAGCATTGTTGCCAAAGGCAATGGCCGCTGGAAAGAGTCGGGCCCCTACGTAGTTGCTTATGTGGAGCTTGCTGAAGGTCCGCGCATTCTCACCAACATTGTTGGGGTAGCACCAACCGAAGTACATATCAATATGCCAGTGCAAGCGGTGTTCGACACCGGTGACGATGGTCGCGTGTTACTGCGCTTTACTTCTGAAAGTCCCAGCTAGTCGCTGCCCCCATTGCGAACGCATCGCGGGACGTTCAATGAGGTACCACGACAGCGCACTCAATAAAAATGTTGCACTCATCGCAAGAACTAACCGCTCAATGTTTGACAACTTTTCACCGTGGCGTTGAATGATGCGAAAGACCGGTATTTGCCAAATATATAAACCGTAGGAAATCACTCCTACCCAAGCAATGGGCTTCCAGCACAAAATACGAGAAGCAAAAAATGCTTGATGTGCGAGTGCAAGAACAATGACCAAGCATGCAAAGTCAAAAAGCGTCATTCCACCGAACCACATAAAAGATCCATCGGCTCGGCCGTACAAAACTATTACGACAACAACGATGACTGCAGGAAAACTGGCATAGCGAAGGAACGTAGGCTTCACCACATTTGTTTTCATCATCAACACAGCACCCAACATGCCAATAATCAAACTTTCAATACGAGTATCGGTACGAATATACGTAGCAAACCAACCCAAGTCGTTGTAGACAATTCCTCGTTGTATTGCAAGAATTCCAATACTAAGAACAATGATGCC
>CAFBQU010000020.1_pt1 | contig 28061 bp, 31 predicted proteins | sample 7270051 | NCBI WGS metagenome assembly CAFBQU01 (sample SAMEA6814184, study PRJEB35770) | uncultured Acidimicrobiaceae bacterium | biome: Freshwater; feature: Freshwater reservoir; material: water | place: Czech Republic | collected 2016-11-09 | depth 30m m
AGCGAACCAAGTGCTGGTTCCGACCTTGCATCACTCACCACCCGCGCTGTGCGCGATGGCGATGAATGGGTTTTGAATGGCCAAAAAGTGTGGACCTCTGGTGCTCGCTTTGCCGAATGGGGTTTGGCCATCACACGTCACGATTTCGATGTGCCAAAGCACAAAGGCATGACCGCGTTTATGGTGCCGTTCAATGCTCCTGGTGTTGAAGTGCGTGCCATTAAGCAAATGAGCGGTGGAGCAAACTTCAACGAGGTGTTCCTCACCGACGTGCGCATTCCCGACTCACTGCGACTCGGACCCGTCGGCGACGGCTGGAAAGTTGCTCTCACGTGTCTTGGTTTTGAACGCGACCACTCGAGTGGCTCAACAAGCAGCCACACCGGCGGTACATACAAGCAAGTCATTGCAGCAGCCGAATGGGCTGGCGTGTCGAAAGACCCCATCATTCGTCAGTCACTCGCCGATCTCTACATTCAGCACAAAGTTGCACAACTCACCAACCGCCGCGCTGCAGCAGGTCTGCGTGCTGGGCAAACACCTGGCCCTGAAGGTTCGCTTGGCAAGTTGATGTGGACCGCAAACATGACACGCATCAGCAATGTCATCTCGCAAATTCTTGGCACGCGTTTAGTTGCCGACAATGGCGAATGGGGCACTTATGCTTGGAACGAGCACATCTTGGGTGCGCCTGGTTATCGCATTGCAGGTGGCAGCGACGAAGTACAACGCAACATTGTTGGTGAGCGCGTGTTGGGTCTTCCACCCGAACCACGTGTTGACAAAGACGTTGCATTCAGCGAGGCACAGCGCCTCGCGCGCAAGTAATTCTTTACTTGTAGTCGCGCCCGACGTTGCCAACAATCTTTGCTTGGCCAGCGGCGGAGTCGTCTTCAATGAGTTCAATTACTGCTACCGCAATGTCTTCAGCAGTCAACATCACTGTTGCCGCAATGACTGGCTCTAGCCATGCTGCGGGGCGCGTACCGTCACCTGTTTGCTTCATGGTCATGTCGGTATCGACCATGCCAGGAAGCACGGCGTTCACGCGAATTCCTTCGGCAGCAAAACCGGCACAACTTTCCACAATGCGCACCACACCAACTTTGGTTGCTGAGTAAACGGGGTCGGTAGGCATGGCCTGCAAAGCAGCCACAGAAGCTGTGTTCACAATTGCGCCACCACCACGAGCACGCAGTGCCTTAATAGCTTCTTGAGTACCCATTGCTACACCGCCCAAGTTCACTGCAATAACAGCAGAGATTTTCTCGAGTGCAGCATCGGGCCACAGTGGTTCACCACAAATGAGACCGGCATTGTTGTGCACAATGTCGAGACCACCGAATGCTGCGGTTGCTGAAGCAAACATGGCACGCACACCAGCAGCAGTAGAAACATCCGCCTTCACTGTTACGACGTTGGCGCCAGGCACTGCTTTTTGCGCAAGTGCAGCAGTTTCTTTCAAGCCATCTTCATTGATATCGGCAGCAACCACCTTGGCGCCTTTTTGAGCGAGCAAAATAACTGTTGCGCGACCAATACCCGCGCCAGCGCCAGTAACGAGAGCGTGCTTGCCTGAGATCTCCATGAGATGACTCTTTTCTATTTGTGTGGTTTAGTCGATGCTGCCAATTTGGGTGCCTACTTCGTAGGTTTCACCCTCTTCGCCAGTGATGTGAACAACACCAGCTACTGGAGCTTCAATTTCGTTTTCGACTTTGTCGGTTTCAATGCGGTACAACACATCTCCGGGGGTCACGGCATCGCCATCGGCGACGAGCCATTCAACGAGTGTGCCTTCGGTCATGGAAACGCCGAGCTTAGGAATGCTGATGGGGGTAGACATGGCTCTTGTTCTATCGGATTTTCGTGGCACACTGCGAATTATGGATTCTTCACCTGCCCCAGACACCCAAAAATCCGACTCCCAGACCCTCCCATGGTGGATGAACCCACTCAATATCGTCCTCCTCGTCGTGGCGGGCATCGTGCTCTCGGGAGCCGTTGCCTTCACCGTTGGCGAGTCTCGTGGCCGCGGGGCACACAACGGGGCCGACATCGGCTTTCTTCAAGACATGCGCATTCATCACGAACAAGCTGTTGCCATGAGCCTTGTTTACATCGATGCATCGAGCGCTGGAACAACTGAGGGCCTCGCATCGCGCAGTGTGCTGCGACTCATTGCACGTGAAATCATCGTGGGTCAATCTGCCGAGTCGGGTCGCATGGTGCAAATGTTGCGCCAATTCAAAGCATCAGAAACAAATGAAACAGATCAAGTGATGGGCTGGATGAATGAGCCACTCCCCCTCAGCCAAATGCCGGGGTACGCCACTGATGCACAGCTACAACAACTACGCAATGCTCGCGGCAAAGAAGTAGACACTCTTTTCGGACAACTCATGATTGCCCATCACAACGGTGGAATTCACATGGCAGAACATGCGGGCATGCATGGCAAAAACAGTGAAGTCACTGCTCTTGCCAAGGTCATGGCCACGGCTCAAAAATCTGAAGTAAAAGAACTCACTCGCCTCATTGGCTAAGAGCTAAAACCTCTTATTTGTTCAGCGATTTGATTGCTGCAACGATGTCGGCAACCTGTGGAACAAACGCTGTTTCCAAGTTCTTTGCGTATGGCACCGGAGTGTTTTGTCCACCAACACGAGCAACTGGTGCAGCAAGAGTGCCGAACAGTTCTTCGTGAATACGGCTCGACAATTCAGCACCAAAACCACAGCGGGTGACAGCTTCGTGAACAACAACTGCGCGCTTGGTTTTTGATACCGATGCGAGAACTGTTGCCTCATCGAGTGGAACAAGTGTGCGCAAGTCGATGACTTCAACAGACACGCCCTCGCCAGCAAGAATCTCGGCTGCTTTCACTGCATCGTGTACTTGCTTGCCGTAAGAAATAACAGTGACGTCTTTTCCTTCGCGCACAACGTTGGCCTTGCCAAGTGGAATGCGGTTGTCGCCCACTGGTACATCACATGCGTATTGAGGATCCCAATACATGAGCATTGGCTCAACAAAGAGCACTGGGTCTGGATCGAAGATGGAGCTGATGAGCAAGCCCTTTGCATCGGCAGGGTTCGAAGGAACAACGACCTTGAGCCCAGGTGTATGCACTGCCCATGCTTCGAGCATTTCTGAGTGCTGAGCACCGAACTGGCGGCCAGCACCAGCACTGGTACGAATGACCATAGGAACGGTGGTTTGACCACCCGACATGTAGCGAATTTTCGCTGCATGGTTGGTGATTTGGTCGAGACACACGGCAATGAAGTCCATGATCATGATTTCAGCAACTGGCTTGTAACCAGCGATAGCAGCACCTACTGCAGCGCCAATGATGGCAGCTTCAGAAATAGGGGTCTTACGCACACGGTGTGTTCCGTATTTTGTGGAGAGGCCCTTGGTGATTTTGTACACGCCACCAGATGGTTCGGCAATGTCTTCGCCCAACAAGAAAACTTTCTCGTCGAGACCCATTGCGATGTCCATAGCTTCGTTGAGCGCGAGGCCCATTGGGATAATGCGGGGTTCAGTAGTGGTCATGGTTGTCTCTCACTTAATGATTTCTTCGTAAACGTCTGTGTACAACTCGTCGAGTGATGGTTCAGGGCTATTCATTGCGAATTCCACTGCATCGTCCACCATGGCAACGATCTTGTCTTCGATTTCAGCAAGCTGTGCTTCTGATGCGTGACCGTTTTCCAACAACCAAGCACGGAAGGCCGGCACTGGGTCGGCAGCCATTGCAGCCTTGCGCTCTTCTTTTGGCATGTATTCCATGGCATCACCCATGAGGTGGCCGTAGAAACGATACGTACGAGCTTCAATGAGAGTTGGACCCTCACCTGCACGAGCGCGAGCAATTGCTTCGCCAGCGGCATGCCACATTGCAACAGGATCATTACCGTTTACTGTTACTGCAGGCATTCCGTATGCGGCTCCGCGCTCTGAGATGTACTCCACACCTGTCGACATCGACATTGGTGTGTGCTCGCCGTACAAGTTGTTCTGGCAAACGAAGATGACAGGCAATTTCCATACTGCAGCCATATTCATGCCTTCATGGAAAGCACCAATGTTTGATGCACCATCACCAAAGTTCACCACAGTGACTTGGTCGGTTCCTGCAAGCTGTGCTGCGAGTCCGAAACCATTGGCAATAGGAATACCTGAACCCACGATTCCGGTAGTTACTACCAAGCCCGAGTCGGGGTGCGTGATGTGCATGGGGCCACCCTTGCCCTTGCACGTTCCGGTGGAACGGCCAAGGAACTCTGCCCAGAGTTCACGCATTGGGACACCCTTTGCGAGGTGGTCGTGGAGACCGCGGTAAATAGTGACCACATAGTCATCGGGGCGAAGGTGCACGGCATAACCGGCACTAATGCACTCTTGGCCGCGTGGCGAGTAATAGATCAATTGGATTTGACCACTCGTCAACATCGAGCGGAAACGCTCGTCGGTGGTTTTGATCTTGTTTTGGATCTCGTACATCTGTACGAGGGTTTCACGATCTGGTGAATCGGGACGGTTAGTTGTTGCCATAGGGTCTCGTATGCCTTTACAAATCCGAAAACGGGATGTGGGTTTCTCAATAGTCTTCAAAAAAAATATTGCCCTGCTTTCCTATCAGAAAAAGGGTCTCACCAAGGTGGTCGAACGGCGAGCGGCGAACGAAATTGCCGCCTCGGCACCAAAACTTGCCTCGCTACATGCTTTTTGCGGCGAGGAAGGCAGCCAACTCGCGGGGCTTGTCGCCCTGAATGCTGTGACCAGCCCCGTCGATGACCAACACCTCGGCACGGCCCTGGCGCCGCAACAACTCGGCAACATCGGCATCGTCGACCACGGGCGAGGTTCCTCCGCGTAACAACGTGAGCGGGCACTCCAAAGAACCGATGAGGTCCCACAATTTCCCCAGTGCATCGCCAGAGATGGGTTCTGAGTTTTCGCTACGAATGTGGCTTCGGCGGTCGTAGCGCCATTGCCAAGAGCCATCGTCGAGTTGTTTGGCGTTATGCAAAATGCCGCGACGCAACGATTCAATAGTGCGGGTCGGGTTGTGCTCAATGGTGCGCTTCAATAAGTCGTCGAATGAAGCAAAGGCTTGCGGACCATTGACGAAGTCGAGAATTGCCTTGGCCTTATCGCCATTCACACCTGGCGTGATATCGACAAGTACGAGTTCTTGCACCAAATGTGGTGCATGGCCAGCAAGAGCCAGCGAGGTGAGACCTCCCAGCGACATTCCCACCACCACTTTCGCCGAAGCAGCATGCAACGCAATGACCTCGGCAATATCGACTGCCATGGAGTGTGGTGAATACAAAGCATCGTCTCGCCACGACGAGTGGCCGTGGCCTGGCAGGTCGACGGCAAGTGCTGGCACACCAAGATCGAGAAGAACTGTGTCCCACGTATGCGCATTTTGCGACCCACCGTGAACAAACACCATTTGCGGTTCTGCACTTCCCCACTTCAACGCACTCACCGTGCGACCGTCTCCGAGCAGATGTGCAATGCGCTTCACCTGTGGCTGCGCAGATGCCGCTAGAGAATACTCAGCAATATTCTCATGAAATAATGAGAATTCGTCGTAGGGCACTCGTTCCATTATTCCTCACATTTCAGGGCAGCGAGCTCGCAGGCACTTGAGCAACGGTAGACGTTGTTGCTGTGGGCACTGGAGCTGGAACTGTCGTTGTTGGTTTCTGCTTGATAGTGGTCGTTGTTTGCACAACGGTTGAAGTGGTTGAGGTGGAACTTGTTGTCGTGGTGTAGTCCGGATCGGGCTTATCGGCCGGAGGAACAGGTGCACCATATTGTTCTGGCTCTTTCACGCCATCAAATACATAGACGCGGTCGCCATAGGCAACAAGTGTTTGGAAATATTCCGACACGTGCATGGGAATACGAACACATCCATGTGAGGCAGGCGAATTGGGTACCTGCGCTGCACCGTGCACCGCAATGCCGCCGTTGAAATACACCGGGTTCCACATGGTGCCGAGTTTGCTTTGCCGCGTTCCCGACTTGCGGTTGTAGAAGTAATAAAACCCGCCAGGTGTTACTGCTTTTCCGCAGACACCTTTTTTCAGTGGCTCGGTGCCGGGGTTACCTTGTTCGCCTGGGTCAATAGTTACTTCTTCACACCAGTCTTCTCCGGTGCCCGTGGAAATATGTGTGACCAAAATGGGCTTGCCCTTTTTGAACACCACGAGCACTTGCTCGGGCAGGTAGATCTCAACATGAGTTTCTGTTGGGGCCTGCGGACGACGCGGGACAATCAGGTTGTCTTGTTGCAACAGCTGCCATGACTCGGGAGTAATGGAACCTGTCACTTTTTTCCGCGGCGTTTTCAAGACCAGTTTTTCAAAGGCCCACACCGACTGCGTGGTGTTATAGCCAAAATCACCATCGATGAGGTTGGGGTCAAAGGCAAGATCTTTCAACCTTTGCTGCAGTCGACGCACATCTGGGCCACGCAGGCCGGCCTTCAAGGTGCGCTTCAACGCTGGAACTGTTGTTGTTGGGCCACTGACCGCGGTTGATGTTGTGCTGGTGCCGTCAGTGCCGCTGTTGGTAGCAGCCCCAAATGCAATGACTCCGACGAGCAAAACTGCAGCTACTGCTGCAGGCCACCACCGACGCACATGACTCGGCGGGGCATCGAACGCTTGTGGGAAATCGTCAGTCGGCTTCAATTGCTCGAAGTTCTTTACGCAATGTGAACATTTCCCGGAGTATTTTGCGAATGACCGAAGGAGAGCTGAGTGTTGACACGCCACGAGTACGCGGGAAATAATCGACACCAAATTGGATAACGCTCATTCCCAGTTTCTGTGCACGAATAACTAGTTCGGCATCAATAAATGAGCCTTCGCTTTTCAATTCAATTTTCTCAAAAATTGCACCTCGACACAGTTTGAATGCAAAGTTGATATCGCGCATTTTGACACCGAAAAATACTCGGACCAGACCGTTGTAGAATTGTGAGTACACGGTGCGCACGTAACCTTCGCCTGTTCGGTCGAAACGATATGCGCTCACGATGTCGGCTTCGTAGTAGCGCAGCAAACGCACTGCACGTCGCACTTCAAGCATGTCGAAGGGAAGGTCGGCATCGGTGTAGAGAACGAGGTCGCCAGAGGCGGTGGCAAAACCAGTCTTCATAGAGCCACCGAGTTTGCGGTTCACAGGGTGATGCACCACTTTGACGCGAGGGTCAGCTTCGGCAGCGGCGTCGGCAATTTGGGGAGTTCTATCGGTCGAGGCGTCATCGATGATGATGAGTTCGTACGTTTCAATATCACCATCGGCAATGAGTACGTCACACAGTTCACGACCAGCGGATAGAGCCCGCTCGAGATAAGCCTCTTCGTTCCACATCGGGAAAAATATGGAAAGTTTTTTGAAATGTGCAGTGTCCATAGCGGTGTTCAGGCTAGTGGCGTAGACCCAATGCGCGACACCGTTCATTCACCTCGTGGCAGTAGCGTGGGCACATGGCAAAGGGCGATGTAGCGCGGTATTTCGGCACACCTCTTTCTCGCGTATGGAACCGTGTTCTCTTTCTCACCTGGGCGTTTTTTGCCGTGGCGATGGGTTTTCTCGCAGCTGCGAGCCAACGCACCGGGAAGCGATTGTGGTGGGTCGACGCCCACGGCATCCACCTCTTTTTCACTATTGCTCTCATTTACTTCAGCGCCATCGTGGTCATCGGACTCGCCATCAAACAATCTCGGTTTGCCCTGTCTGTGGCAGTTCTTTTTGCCACTGCCCACATTGTGAGCGCCTGTTTCGACCTCTCCGGCACAACAGGGTCGGCCACCCCCGCATTCATATTGGCCATCTCTACCCTTGCGGCCAGCCTTGCTTGTACTGCCGGCATCGGGCAACGCCCTCCGGTGCAATAGTTCAGTACAGCCCCTCTTCAAATAGCACTAGTCTGACTAAAAATTGAGAGTGGTGGGGGCTACACATGCGCACGATCAAACATCCATTATCTGGGGCTCTCTATGACCTCACCGACACAGGCACCGTTCTTGTGCAAAAAGATGGCGCCACGGGCGAGTTCACCAGTGAAGGCCGATACATCACCGGAGCCATCAAACAATGCGACCCGCATATTTGTGTGTGGATCGCTGGTCGCCAAGTTCCCTCAAATCCCCGTGCAGGCGCACAATCACTGATTGAAGACAAAGGAAGCAAATGAGCATTACATCGAACGACAAAACTTCTGCTCGCTCACCGGGCCTCAACTATCAAGATCTTCACGAGCGCGATTCTCGCCCTGTTCCTGAAGTTTTACGCTGGCAAAGCGGCGGCTGGCTCGGCGATGAAGACATCCCCGTATCGCGCTATACGAGTCGCGAATTCCATGAAATTGAAAAAGAAAAAATGTGGAAGCGCGTTTGGCAAATGGCATGCCGCGAAGAAGACATTCCTGAAGTAGGCGACACGCTGGTCTATGAAATTTGCGATATCTCCTTGCTCGTGGTGCGCACTTCGGAAAGCGAAATCAAGACCTACTACAACGCTTGCTTGCATCGCGGTCGACAACTACGCGAGTTCGACGGCAATGCACAAGAACTACGTTGCCCTTTTCATGGCTTTTGTTGGAATCTCGACGGTTCGCTCAAACAAGTTCCTTGCGAGTGGGACTTCCCCCACGTTGAAAAAGCTGAGTGGAGTCTTCCTGAAGTAAAAGTTGCAACATGGGGCGGATTCGTTTTCATTAACCTCGACCCAAACTGCGAGTCATTTGAATCATTCCTCGGAGATTTCGGATGGCATTTCGAGAAGTGGCCACTCGAGAAGCGCTACAAAAGCGTTCACGTTGCACGTATTTTTCCGTGCAACTGGAAAGTAGTGCAAGACGCTTTTAGTGAGGCATTCCACGTGGTTGCAACTCACCCACAATTGCTCGCTGCTATTGGTGATGCGAATTCACAGTATGACTGGAAAGACAACTACTCGCGTGCAATCACCCCGAATGGAACACCAAGTCCGCACATCAAGTGGACTCCCACCGAACAAGAAATGTTCGATGCAATGTCTGACCGCAGGCTTGATGAACCACCAATTGTCGCCCTCGCCGATGGTGCGACTGCTCGTTCTACTGCGGGCGACGGCGGACGCGCAATGTTGAAAGAAGTTCTTGGCGACAAAGCCGACGACATCAGCGACGCCGAATTAAGCGACAGCATTTATTACACGTTGTTTCCTAACTTCCACCCGTGGGGCGCCTATAACCGCATCTGCTATCGCTTTCGCCCATACGAAGACCGCCACGACATGTCGGTAATGGAATGCATGTACCTCGAGCCATACGACGAGTCGCAGCCAAAACCACCAGCGGTTCCCATTCATTGGCTCGGTGTCGACGACGACTGGGCAGAAGCTCCTGAACTCGGCTTGCTTGCTCGCGTCTTTAACCAAGACACGTACAACTTGCCAAAGGTACAAAAGGGCCTGAAGAGCATGAAAAAGCCTGGGGTCACCTTGGCCAACTATCAAGAGACAAAAATACGTCACTTCCACAAGCGGCTATCTGAGTGGATCGCGAAGCCGTAGCGAACAAGCAATAGCTCATCCCAGAAATCGTTAATAACATCGCTACGGGTGCTTTCACTCGGTACGGTAAGAGCCATGTCCGGTAACGATTCCTCCGCCTCTCGCTCGAAAGTCCTCACGCAACTCCCCGCCGGGGAACGCGTGGGTATTGCTTTTTCTGGCGGACTCGATACCTCTGCTGCTGTGGCATGGATGCGTGAAAAAGGTGCACTGCCTTATTGCTATACCGCAGATCTTGGCCAGCCCGACGAACCCGAGCTCGACCAAATACCTGACCGCGCCAAAGAGTACGGTGCCGAGCTTGCACGCCTCATCGACTGCCGTGAAGAACTTGTTCGCGAAGGCCTCATTGCACTGCAGTGTGGAGCGTTTCATATCACCACTGCTGGCAAAACATATTTCAACACCACTCCTCTTGGCCGTGCAGTAACTGGCACCCTTTTGGTTCGCGCAATGCAAAGCGACAACGTCGATATTTGGGGTGATGGTTCCACTTATAAAGGAAACGACATTGAGCGTTTCTATCGCTACGGGCTCATGGTGAACCCATCGTTGCGTATATACAAGCCATGGCTCGACCCCACGTTCGTGAACGAACTTGGTGGCCGCAGCGAAATGAGTGAATTTCTCACCACGCGCAAGTTGCCCTACCGCGCCAGTAAAGAAAAAGCGTACTCCACCGACGCCAATATTTGGGGTGCCACGCACGAAGCAAAATTGCTGGAAGAACTCGACAACGGCATGGACCTCGTAGAGCCCATCATGGGCGTTGCACATTGGAAGAGCGAAGTTTCTATAGCTGAAGAAACCGTCACCATGGAATTCGTTGAAGGTTGGCCAGTTTCTCTCAACGGCAAAAAGTTTGAAACGCAAACCGATTTAGTACACGAAGCAAACGCTATTGGTGGTCGCCACGGTCTTGGTATGAGCGACCAAATCGAGAACCGCATTATCGAGGCAAAAAGCCGTGGTATTTACGAGTCACCGGGGCTTGCTCTTTTGCACATTGGCTACGAACGCCTCGTCACTGGTATTCACAACGAAAATACTCTCGAGAACTACCGCACGATGGGTCGTCGCTTAGGTCGCTTGCTTTACGAAGGTCGCTGGTTCGACCCGCAAGCACTCATGCTGCGCGAACCGCTCATGCGTTGGGTAGGCAGTGCAGTCACCGGAACCGTCACCGTGCGCTTGCGTCGTGGCGACGACTACACCTTGGTCAATACCGCTGGGCCACATCTCACCTATGCACCTGAACGCCTCAGCATGGAACGTGTTGACGACGCACCATTTGGCCCACTCGACCGCATTGGTCAACTCACGATGCGCAATCTCGACATCGACGACAGCCGCGAGAAGCTTGAGGTGTACCGCAAAACCGGAACGCTTGGTGCTGGTGGCTTATTGGGTCTCGACCCAGGCAAGCAATAGCTACTGCGCAAGAATGCGCTGCATAAGTTCAGCAAGAAGCGCAATGCGTGGCGCAATGCTTTCTACAACAACATGCTCAGTTTCACCATGAGCACCGCCACCTACTGCACCTAAGCCGTCGAGCGTGCGAATACCAATAGCCGCAGTGAAGTTGCCATCAGACCCACCGCCCACTGAAACTCCATTAATGCTTTCACCCGTCACTGCGCGTTGAGATTCCACGGCAAGTACAAACAATTCTTCTGACATTGAAGAATGCATTGGTGGGCGATGCAAAGAACCGGTGACGGAAATGTTTGCGCCTGGCACAACGGGAACAAGCGACGACATCAATTTCTCGACACGTATTTTTTCTTCTGGCACCACAACGCGAGCATCGACCAACACCTGCGCTTCAGCAGGAACAGTGTTATCGGTCGTTCCTGCACTGGCCACTGTGGGAGTAACCGTGGTGCCAAGTTCTGCATTGCCAAAGGTGGAAATGCGTTGCACTTGGTGTGCTAGTTCAAGAAGAGCATTAATTCCTTTTTCTGGTTCTAACCCGGCATGCGAAGCACGGCCTGTTATGCGAACATCAAACGTTCCTGTTCCTTTGCGTGCAATTTTCAGCGCACCGCCATCGGCACTTGGTTCAAGCACGAGTACAGCGCCATTTTTAGCGAGTGCTTGCGCGCGTTCTTCAATGAGCGCTCGGCTTGTAGAGGAACCAATTTCCTCATCGGATGTCCACAACATTTCAATTCCTGAAGTGTCGACACCAGCGCCCTCGAGAATTGCCATTGCATATATTGCCTGCACAATTCCTGCAGCCATGTCGAATACACCTGGCCCGCGCAATACCTTGCCATCATTGCTAAAGGGCCGTGCAGCAAGAGTTCCCATAGGGTGAACAGTGTCGTGATGACCTAAGAGCAAAATACGAGGAACCCCGCTTGCTGGCACATGCACATGTGGACCAACAGAAGAAGCGACAAGCACTGATGCGCGTTGCGCCACGCGTTGGATAATGCTCTCCAACTGCGCAGCACTCTTCGCCACTTGGCTTGCGTTGCGCGAAGGCGACTCAATACTGACTATTGCTTCAATATCGCTGAGCACCTGGGGCAGCATCGACTGAGCAGTGGCGAGAAACGGATGCATCCCTAGATGTTGCCACGATGCCCACCCATTTCGCAGCCAATTTCGCATAACCTCATCACATGCGCCGTTTCTCTCTTGCTACATGCCTCTCTACTGCTGCTCTTTGTGTATTGGTTTCATGTGGTTCAAGTACTGCCGATGCCCCATCAACAACAGCGGGCGCTACAACCTCCTCTGCGCCAGCAACTACTGCACCCACCGCCGCAGTCACACCCACCACTGCCCTCTCTGGCGATTTTTATGCATCCCCGAGCAACCTCAGCTCCTTACAGCCCGGCGATCTCATTCGTTCTTCAATAGTTTCCACCACGAACGATTTCACCGCATTCACCGTTCTTTATGCATCACGTTCAGTTTCCGATGCACCAGTTGCCGTCAGCGGCATGGTGTGGGTACCCAGTACTCCGACAGCCGGTAACCCACTCATCTCTTATGCACACGGCACCACCGGCATTGCCGATGAATGCGCGCCGAGCAAAAGCAATGGTGCAGGTGAAACAGGGGTCATTGCAAACATATTGGTACCGAAGGGCTACATCTTTGCTGCCACCGACTACGAAGGCCTTGGCACTGCCGGAGTGCACCCGTACGTAGTGGGCATTAGCGAAGCACGCAGCATGCTCGACATCATTCGCGCTGCACGTCAACTCACCGAGTCAAGCGGCAAGTCGGTGGTGTGGGGTCATTCACAAGGTGGCGGTGCTGCACTCATGGCCGCAGAAGCTGCGCCGAACTACGCGCCCGATACACAAGTGGTAGGGGCAATCGGCGGTGCACCTGTTGTTGAACTCGACAAGCTCGGCAGCGTCTTTACTGTTACCGATTCATTTGGTTTCATGTTTATGGTTGCTGCAGGTTTTCGTGCTGCATATCCCACTATTGATTTGTCACAAGTCATGACACAAAAAGGTCTCGACATGGTTGCTCTTGCCGAAAGCACATGTACCGATGTCATTACAAAAGCACGTGGCACCGATGTAAAGACTTATCTCACTGTTGATTCACTGAACACCGAGCCATTGCTGTCGCACCTCAAAGAGAACACGCCAGGAAACAGCGCGACAAACGTTCCGGTTTTTGTGTACCACGGTGAAGCCGATGAGCTCATTCCCGCCGCAACATCACTGCAATACCTTCAGCGCGCATGTGCGACTGGCGGATACAACATTGAGCGCAAGACCTACCCCGGTGCTTCACATGTTGATGTTCTGTTTAGCGCTTCTGAAGATATCCAACAGTGGATCACCAACCGCTTCAGTGGAGCAGCGCTCACCCCGACTCCCTGCACGTAGTGCCGCATCGGCAATGATGGAGAAATGGAATTCATTGCCAACTTCATGACCGCCGAAGAAGACCCCGTCGTTTGGGCCCAAACTCGTGAAGCAGAAGGCTGGGACGTACTTGGCTGTGCCGACCACTTCTTTAGCCCCAACAAGAGCTACCCACATGTTTGGGTCACGCTTGCCACCATGGCTGCAGCAACGAAAAAGGTAAAGCTCACTACTTCGTTTGCGAACAACCTGTTTCGCTCGCCAGTTGAATTTGCACAAGCATCTCTGCAAATGCAGTCGGTCTCGCATGGCAGGTTTGAAGCAGGCCTTGGTGCTGGTTGGGAAAAAGCAGAAGCAGAAGGTTCGAGCATTCCTTATCCAAGCCCTGGCGAGCGCGCCGGCATGTACATCGAGTCGGCGCATATTGTGCGAGAACTTTTCGATACGGGCGGTTGTACTTTTTCTGGCAAGTACTACAACATGAATGTTCCCAAAATCGGACCCATGCCTGCTGCTGGGCCTCCCCCACTCGTTGCATCATTAGGTGGACCACGCACTATTAAAGGCATTGCGCCCATTGCCGACCGTGTTGAAATCAAACTCATCTCTGGCATTACACGCAACGGAAGTGTTGACCTACCCGCGATGGCCACAGTGCCCGAGTCGCACCTATACGACCTCGTGAAACAAGTGCGCGAAGTGAACCCCACAGTTCCACTCAGCGTGTTTATTTTGTGCAGCGTTGGCGATGATGCGCGCACCACAGCGGTCGAGAACATGTTGGGCGATTCATTTCTCGGCGGATTTTACGGCTCAGCAGCAAAAGTGTCGGAGTCGATGTTCCGCCTTGCCGAGGCCGGTATTGACCGTGTGGAAGTGAGCCCGTTTACCGAGAGCAGTTTCGCCACGCTGGCGACGAAGCTTTTTGCATAAAGCTTCGAAGTAGTGCCCGGGATGGGACTTGAACCCATACGGCTATTTCTAGCCAGGGGGGTTTAAGCCCCCCGCGTCTGCCTATTCCGCCACCCGGACGCCGCCTTTAGGCTACGCGCTCGGAAGCCAAGATCGCACGAGAAAAAGCAACGGGCACAGGAGCAGACTGCAAAAGTTGCTCGACTTCTTCCCACAATGCCGTGCGCAACGTGCATGACTCGCCAACAGAGAGGTCGTTGAGCACCACAATGCCTTCAATCATGTCGGCAAGCACTCCAGCAAGTGGGCGATCCTTGATGGCCACCGCAACAACACCGCCGCCTTGACGACGGCGAATGGTGCGCTGCACGCCAACCACACGTGGTGGGCTACGAAAACCTGGAGCAACAAGACCGTACCGCCCGGCCACTGCACTCAGCAGCTGAGCTGCGCAAGTGAACGTGGCGGTATCGGACATGTATGCATCATGACAGCAGGGTGTCACAGCAATTCTCTAGTGTGGCGCCGTGAGCGACGCACCACATAACCCCATCCAAACCATGGTGCTCAATGTGCTTGCCAAGCGTGGCGACTTTGTTCCTAGTTCACCCGAGCTCGCCACAGAGGTAGAAGAGCACCTGTGCGATGCGCTCACACCCATCGCCGAGCACTACAGCACCAGCAATCCGCTCTGGATCACCAAGCACGCCCTCAGCACTGTGCACGGGTGCGAAGCACACCATGTTGCATCACGCGACTCATTCTCCTGGACCATTGCTTCTGTGCGCGGCACCGTCGCCCACAAAGCGATTGAAATTCTCATCAATTCGCGCACGGTGCGCAGCCCTGGAGAACACGTCGACGACGCACTCGACCGCATCGTTGAATCTGAACGCGGCACCGCATCCGACTTCATTGCATCGTTGTCGCCTGGTGAACAAGCAGACCTACGTTCACAAGTCGTTGATCTTGTGACGAAATATGAAGACTCCTTTCCCAAGTTAGAAATGCGTTGGCGTCCTGTAGTGGAAAGCAATGCAAAAGTAGAGCTCTTTGGCGGTGCTGTTGTCATGAGTACACGCGCCGACCTCGTCATTGGGGCACCGGGCAGCAAGGTCATCATCGACATCAAATCAAGCCGCATCATGGCTTCACATCGTGAAGACCTGCGCTTCTATTCATTGGTAGAAACATTGCGCTCTCGCCAATCGCCTCGGCTCACCGCAACATTTTCTTTAGAGACACAGCGCATCGACGCCGAAGACGTTTCGCTATCTACTCTCAGCGTTGCCGTGCATCGTTTAGTTCAAGGTGCACAACTCTTGCATGAACTCGACCAAGAAAAGCGTGCCCCTACGCGTCGCAGCGGAAGTACGTGCTACTGGTGTCCACTCGCCGCCACCTGCAGCGAAGGCCAAGAGTTTTTAACCGGCGACCGCGACGCCTAGATCCATCACAGCAAACGGAACGCCAAGTGCAGCCCCGCTACGGGCACTAGCAATTCTTCTTCCGGGCTGTGTAGCCGGTTTTGGAGCCCCCAATACATCAGGGCCAAGACGCGCACTTAAGGCATCGACATCGCTCACATTCACCACAAAACCCCAAAGATGAGTGCGTTCCACTTGCTCTTGCGCACTCACCACTTCCACCACAACTGAACCCAGTTTGTGAAATGCCTGTTGCATGCCAGACCCTGCGTCGCGAGTACGTTTCACGGGCGCACCGGTTGCCGCAGTAATTGCCCCACATGTGACATCGAGTGAGTTCGTTCGCACCACCACATGGTCGACACCCAAACAGCCAACAGCTCCAGGTTCAAGTGGTAGTTCAAGACTGTTAGCGGCGCTCACCGTGTGAATGCCATCAATCGCACCAGGTTGCACCTCGGTGATTTCCCACGACACCATTCCGGCGGGCTGCGCAGTGTCGACAACGAGAACTACATCGCCGAGCGAAAACCGCGACTCAGTAGAGGTAGCCGAAAGAAGGTGGAAGCCAAAGGCCTCCCAAGGTTCCGCAGAACCACCCACCACCACAGCGGTGATGAGACTCATCGCACGAGGCTCGAGTTAGCCGCGGCCCATGTTGGGACGCTTGCCGTGATTTGCTTTTGAACGGCGGAGCTTTGCCTTGCGCTTTTTGGTCTTCTTTGACATAGGTTCGCAGACTATCGGTGAAATCAGCCTTTTCGCCACCGGGCTCGGCCATTGGCATAAGGCTCCCCCGTCGCGCTCGTGGTGGCACAGAGGTAGGAAACTTTGCTTTCAGCGATTCCCTGTGCCCCAATGGGGCTGCAATAGGCCCCGGGGCTCACATATTTCACACCACTGGGCACCGTGCTCGACACGCTCGGTGGTGCGACAGGAACCGTCACAGAGGAAGTCGGCGAGGTGACAGAAGTGCCACAACTATCTACAAGTTTTTTGACGCGACCATATTCACTTTGATCCATCGACAACTTCCAACGGGCCTTAATGGACACCCAATCGGAAATGTACGTGCAGTGATACGACGCAAGAGGTGGCAACCAATTACTGGGGTCTTTGTCAGACTTTGACTGGTTCACCGAGTCGGTCACCGCAAGAAGCGTTCGAGGATCACTGAGGTCGTTTGCATACAACGTGCGCTGTGCCGTGGTCCAGGCCCATGCTCCAGAATCCCACGCCTCTTTGAGCGCTACAACGTGGTCGATATCAACATTGCCCTTGTCGCTCCACCGCGCTGCGTCGTATGGCGACAACCAATCTCCGGCCACCACCACGCAACCGTAGGGGTCTACTTGCGCCTTGGTCAGACTGTCGCGGATGAGTACTTCTTCACGAGTGTCGCAACCATTGCCGTCGAGATCTTTCCAATGCGGGAAAAGTTCTCGCACGTAGCCGCTGGTGTACTCATTTTCTACAACGATGCTTGCTAACAGTGCTGCCGTTGATCCTGCTGCTACTGGCGCTACTTCACCTGAAGCAATCGAAGTGCTTGAACGCAGAAGTGTTGTGGAAGTTGAAGATGAAGTGGATGTTGAAGTGGTGGTTCCACAACTTTGCAAAAGTTTTTTGATGCGACCGTATTCACTTTGGTCCATGGAAAGTTTCCATTGCACTTTCACTGCTACCCAGTTCGCAAGGTAGGTGCAACGATAAGAAACAAGTGGCGGCAAATAGTTGCTCGGGTCTTTTTCACCCTTTTTCACATTTTCGCTATTGGTCACCACGTTCAACACGATGTGATTTCCTAGCTCGTTTGCGTAGTCGCTGCGTTGCGTTGCGCTCCATGCCCAACCACCGGAATCCCACACTTCTTTCAAGGAAACTAGATGATCAATTTGCACATCACGACCCAGCAACCATGTTCGGCCGTCATAAGGAGATAACCATTTACCAGAAGTGACCGTGCAACGAGCACCCGATTTCTGCACGGCCTGCATACTGTCGCGTTCTAAAACTTCGGCACGCGTATTACAGCCATCTTTATCGAGGTCTTTATTTTCACCGAACAATGAACGGTTGTATCCACCTTTGTGTTCATTTGCCACGGAGATTTTGGCAAGACCTTCTAATGGAGGAAGCGTTGTAATTGGTTGTGAACTTGCACTGACGTGCTGTGACGCCGATGAACATGACAACACCACAATTGCTGCTACCCCATGTACAGCAACTCGCCATTTCATAATGAAACCCTAACTGCACGTTTCATGTGAATACGAGAAACCTGCATTTCATTTACGCAACAGCAGATTCTTTCATTTCAATGAAAATACACTCGCCTGGACACATCTCGGCCGACTCCACCACCAGTTGATGATGTTTGAGCGGGACCCAAGCCAAACTTCCACCGCTACCTGGGTCATTGAGTGGGCGTGACTCTTCTGCAACATAAGCAATGCCATCTTCAAGTTGTACGAAAACATCTGGGCAATGGTCGACACACAGCCCATCACCAGTACAAAGGTCTTGGTCAATCCATACGTGCACGAAGGAAGAAACTACACGCAATACACATGTGACGCTCTACCCTGATGATGTGAAACTCAACGCACCCATCGCCCCCCGTCAGGAACATGTTTGGAAACGCCCCACCGGCGATATCCAAGATCCTTGGGCTTGGTTGCGCAACAAAAATGACCCAAACACCATCGCCTATCTCGACGAAGAAAATGCATATGCACACCAATGGTTTGCACAAAGTGAGCCGAGCATCAACACTCTCTTTGAGGAAATTAAAAGCCGAGTTCAAGAAACTGACATGTCGGTTCCCACCCAACACGGCCCATGGTGGTACGTCTCCAAAACTATTGAAGGTATGGCATACGCCATGCATTGCCGCGGACTCTCCAAAGAGACCGCCACAGAGCACACAATTCTTGACGAAAACGCCGAGGCAGGTGAGGAAGAATACTTTTCGCTCGGGGTGGCTGAAATCAGTGCCGACCATTCTCTTCTCGCGTGGTCATACGACATCGACGGCAGCGAGCAGTACTGCATGCGCATCCGCAATCTTGTTGACGGAAAAGATCTCCCCGACACATTGCACGACACCTCGTATGGGGGTGCTGCCTTTAGCAATAACAACGAATACCTGTTCTACGTTGTTAATGACGAAGCCCTACGACCCTTTCGCGTCATGCGCCACCGCATAGGCGAGCCACAAAGCTCTGATGTATTGGTGTACGAAGACCTCGATGAACGCTTTTTTGTGGGTCTTGGCCTCACGCGTTCAAGTAATTACATCATCATTGAGTCGGCATGTCGCACCACAAGTGAAGCGCACATCATCGATGCACATTCTCCACTGACCCCACCAATATGTGCCCGCCCTCGCGAAGAAGGCCTTGAATACAGCATTGACGACTGGGGAACTTCGTTTGTTGTGCTGACAAACCTAGAAGCCGAAGATTTCTGCGTGCATACCGCACCACATAATGCCCCAGGCAATTGGTCAATACTCATTGAACACATTTCTGGGCGACGTATTACCGATATCAACCCGTTTCAGAAGTTCCTTGTTGTCTACGAATGGCAAGATGCGCAACCTCGTATTCGCCTCGTTTTTCCCGATTCTTCACAACACGTCGTTGCTGTTCTCAACGAGCCACACGATGTTGAACTCGAGAGCAACCCCGAGTGGACCACACAGACTCTTCGCATTCAGTACCAGTCGCTCATTACGCCAAACACGGTTGCTGAATACGATGTTGTAGAGAAGTCGTTAAAAACTCTGAAACAAACAGTTGTTCCCAATGTTGATTTATCGCAATACGTAGCAACACGTGAGTGGGCTACTTCACACGACGGCACCTCCGTGCCAATCGACATTGTGCGTCATCGCGACACACTCCAAGATGGTTCTGCGCCCGCAGTGCTTTATGGCTATGGAAGCTACGAAATTTCTATTGCACCACATTTCTCTGTCACACGCTTTTCACTTCTCGACAGAGGTTGGGTGTGGGCCATTACCCACCCGCGTGGGGGTGGCGAGATGGGCCGACGCTGGTACCTCGGTGGACAATTGCTCACGAAACGCAATACCTTCCTCGACACCATTGCAAGCGCCGAGCATTTAGTAGCCAATAAGTGGGCACGTACGGGCGGTATTGCGCTGTACGGCGGCAGTGCAGGCGGCCTCCTTGTTGGTGCATGCATCAATATGGCACCCCATGTGTTTGGAGCAGCAGTTGCTGCTGTTCCATTCGTCGACGTGGTGAGCACCATGAGCGACCCCACACTTCCGCTCACTGTGACCGAATGGGAAGAATGGGGCGACCCGCGCAGTGAGCCCTGGGCTTCATACATGTTGTCGTACTCACCGTACGACAACGTTGAAGACAAGAAGTACCCACCGCTCTATGTAACAGCTGGCTTGAATGACCCTCGTGTGAGTTACCACGAGCCAGCCAAGTGGGTTGCCAAATTGCGGTCAATGCAGAACAACACGAGCGATATCTTTTTCCGTTGCGAGATGGGCGCTGGCCACGGCGGGCCTTCAGGGCGTTACGAACATTGGCGCGACGAAGCACACACCATTGCGTTCATGCTGCAACAACTACCAACACACTCAATATAAGAAAAACCACGTTTCTCCACACGTGGTTCATCGATAAAGGTGCCCGCGACACGGCACCAAAGCACCGACACGACGGCGTCTCTCCACGGCGCAGCAATTGAACAATGCGCACTGTGAAGCCGGCGAGCAATATGCATGCAGCAACTCCTGTTACAACAAGTGCAACTTGTGCAATGAGTAAAGCTCCCAGCACTACTTCACACCACGGCAATGCCCATTTCACGAGAGCATCAATAAATGTGCGCCCAGTAGAAAATGGCGTAGTGGAAATACTCCACTCTTTCCCCTGTGCAAGTTTGCTCACACCAGCCCATACGAACATGAGGCCAAGAGCCATACTCACGAGCACGCGCAGTGCATTCACTCGGGGAATGCAACCTCTACAACTTTGCCCCGGTAAAACGCCATGGCATGCGGCGAGACACCCGTTGGAGTGTGGAGATGCGTTACTTGCCCCACCACGAAATAGTGATCTCCGTAAAGCGCATCGGAGTGGAGATTGCAGTCGATGTGGGCAAGTGAGCCTGCAATTGCTGGTGCCCCATTGAGCGAAGGTGCCCATTCAATGCCAGCAAAACGATCGTCCGACTCTTTTGCAAATCTCCAGCACACATCGGCTTGGTTCTCAGCCAACACATTGACACAGAACTTTCCTTGGTCTTTGAGTGCATTCCATGTTTTTGACTGAGTACCAGGAAGAAAGCCAACCAATGGTGGTTCAAGAGACACTGAGACAAATGAGCCAATAGTGATTCCCTGCGGCGCGCCATCGGAATCTATTCCTGTTACTACAACAACACTGGTGGGAACATGGCCAAGTACGTCGCGGAATTGTCGAGAGTCAAATGCAGTCACGGCAACAGCGTAACAATTTTACCGAGGCAAAGATCTACAAACGAAAGTTCAAGCCTTCAGATGCAATGAATACGTTGCATCCAGCCGCCTTGCCAATAGCGGTCAAACACGCAGCTGACGCGTCGAGAGCATCGTCAGATCGCGAAGGGTCATGATGGAAGAGCGCTAAGTTCTTCACCCCATGGGTGGTTGCTACCCACACTGCATATTCCGCCGTGCAATGGCCCCACGTGGATTTCACGGCAAACTCTTGCGGCGTGAATTGCGAATCATGAATGAGCAGGTCGGCGCCTTCTACCAACTCACGTGCTCCATCGCTAATGCCATGTGATCCATCGGTGGGCTGTTGATGATCAGACAAGTAGGCAATTGATTTGCCATTGAGTTCAATACGAAAACCGAGCGTTGCCCCCACGTGAGGAATAGCACGAGCTTTCACATGAACATCGTCAATCATGAAATCGGAATTTGGCGTATCGACAAAAGAAATGGTTCCGGGAATGTGCGACAACCCGACAGGAAAAAGTGGAGGGCTGACTAATTTGTCAAACACTGCTTGCAGCGACATGCCATCGTCTTGAACTGGCCCACGAACGGTGAGCACTGTTTCTTCATTCAACAAAGGCGCAAAAAAAGGAAGGCCCTGTGTGTGGTCGAAATGTGAATGCGTTAAGAGACACGTCCCCACAAACTTGGTGTCGCGTGTGAGGCATTCTTTTCCGAAATAGCGAAGCCCTGTTCCGAGATCAAACAAAATGGGTTGGCTATTAGGTGTGAGCACTGAAACACACGACGTATTGCCGCCGTAGCGCATGATGTCGTCGCCATGGCAAGGTGTTGAGCCACGAACGCCATGAAATGTGACCGAGAACGTCGTCTCAGAACCTGTGTCGTGCCCCCGCATAAGTGATGACGCTACGCCTCTTTGCGCAAAGGTGTAAATGTTGACGAGCGTGACGTTGGTCGCAAGCCCCCGTGGAGCGACTACCGTTCACGTATGGGCAACAACACACCTCGCACTCAAGAGGTCTCGGCCAATGGCATCGACTTTCACTATCTCACCTTGGGGAGTGGCCCTTTAGCCCTTTGCCTACACGGCTTCCCCGATACAGCTCATTCGTGGATCCCCACAATGAACCACATCGCCGATGCAGGTTTCACTGCAGTGGCTCCTTTCATGCGTGGCTATTCCCCCACATCACTGGCTTCCGATGGGTGTTATCAAACTGCTGCGCTATCTCACGATGCCGTTGCACTGCATGAAGCACTTGGCGGATCAGACGATGCGGTCATTATTGGCCACGATTGGGGAGCCCCCGCAACTTATGGCGCAGCGTTGCTTGCACCTCAGCGTTGGAAGAAAGTGGTGGGCATGGCAGTGCCACCGGGGCCAGCGCTTGGCTTAGCTTTTCTCAGCAATTTAGAGCAGGTGCGGAGAAGTTGGTACATGTTCTTTTTTCAACATGGCTTGTCAGACATTGTGGTAGCAGCAAACAACTACGCCTTCATCGATAAAATTTGGGCCGACTGGTCACCAACTTTTGATTCTGGCAATGCTGCGCAACATGTGAAAGATGCATTGGGCACTCCAGAGAACTTGTCGGCTGCACTCGGTTATTACCGTGCGGCTTTAGGTGACGGATACAGGAATCCTGCGTATGGTGAACTGCAATCGCGCATGGGCGGCGAGGTTCCGACACAACCACTTCTCTACATGCACGGCGAAAACGACGGATGTATCGGTACTGAAGTAATGGAATCGGCGAGCAGCATGTCGGGAAACAATGTTGTATATGAAATAGTGAAAAATGCCGGGCACTTTTTGCAACTTGAGCAACCACAAGTTGTTGGTGCACGCATCGCAGATTGGATCACCTCATGAAACCTCAACTCCCTGACGGCCTTGTAGCAATTGTGAAGCGCGAATGTGCCACGTGCGTCATGGTCGACCCGTTGTTTACCAACATCGCAGCAAGTGGTACTCCCCTCACGGTCTACACACAAGACGACCCAACATTTCCCGCTTCAGTTTCTGCAATTCACGATGCAGACCTATCGGTGTCGTGGCATTACGACATTGAAACTGTGCCCACGTTGCTGCGTATTGAAAACGGTGAAGAGGTAGATCGCACCTTTGGCTGGAGCAAAGATGCATGGCAAAAATTCACAGGCATTTCAGACCTCGGTACAGAACTTCCCGTCATGCGACCCGGATGCGGCTCGCTTAGTGTTGACCCCAACTTGGAAGACGAACTGCGCGTGCGCTTCACGAGTTCCACATTGCATTCCCGGCACGTTGAACTCGCAAGTGCCGAAGATGAATTCGAGTCGATGTTCACACGTGGTTGGACCGACGGCTTACCTGTTATTCCGCCCACACCTGAACGCGTGTTGCGCATGCTCACCGGAACAACACGTAGCCCACAAGATGTAGTTGCTATTGCGCCGCCCAACTTGGTGGAATTAACCGTCGAGAAAATAGCAATTAATGCGGTAATGGCTGGTGCGCTTCCTGAATACTTACCGTGGATCATTACTGCTCTTGAAGCGGTGTGCAACGACGAATTCAACATGCACGGAGTGCTTGCCACCACCATGCCCGTTGGCCCCGTCATTATTTGTAATGGCCCGGGCACCAAAGCAATTGGCATGAACAGCGGCGTCAACGTATTTGGTCAGGGCAACCGCGCAAACCTCACCATTGGTCGTGCCGTGCAACTCACCATCCGTAATGTTGGCGGCGGTAAGCCAGGCGAAGTAGACCGAGCCACACATGGCAACCCTGGAAAGCTGAGTTTCTGTTTTGCCGAAGATGAAGCAGGCTCACCATTTGGAACTTTGGCGCAAGAGCGCGGTATTGCCCCTCAGCAAAATGCCGTCACGGTGTTTGCTGGCGAAGGACCACGCTGCGTTGTTGACCAGGCCGCACGCACACCTGAACAACTCACCAATTCTTTTGCCGCATGCCTACGTGCAACACATCACCCCAAATCGGTGCTTTCCTTCGATGCGATTCTTGTGGTGAGCCCCGACCATTCGCGCGTATACGCCGAAGCCGGATGGGATCGCGAAAAAATATTGAGCGAGTTGTATGCGCGCCTCAATATTCCTGGCGCCGAGCTGGTGAAAGGTGCACTCGACATGGCCGAAGGTTTACCCGCCAAGTTTGCCGACCGCATAGTGCCCAAATTCAAGGCTGGCGGAATCCTTCTGGCCCATGCTGGTGGCGGAGCGGGGCTCTTTTCTTCAATTATTGGCGGATGGGCCAACGGCGCCATGGGCAGCACACCCGTGACACGACCCGTCCTTTCATGACAGACTGTCAACCATGAGCGCGCCCATTCTTCTCGACCCCACCAATGAGTCACGGCCCGCGCAACGCGAGCAGCTCACACGCCCCGCATCGGTGAAAGGGCTCACCGTTGGGTTGCTCGACATCGTGAAGGCACGTGGCGATGTTTATCTCAATCGCCTTGAAGAACTTTTTGTTGCAGAAGGCGCAAAGGTTTTGCGCTTTCGCAAACCCACTTTCACCAAACCTGCTCCTCCCGACCTACGCCATGAAATATCTATTCAGTGCAACGTGGTCATTGAAGCACTCGCCGATTGAGGCAGTTGTACGTCGTGCAGTGTGCACGACATCGCAGACTTAGAACTTCGCGGAGTGCCTTCGCTCTTTGTTGCCTCAAGTGAGTTCATTAACGCTGCATCTGCACAAGCAGAAGCACTCGGATTTCCCGACATTGCACGCGTCTTTGTGGGTCACCCCATTCAAGATCGCACCGACGACGAGATGCGTGAACTTGCCGAACTTTCCTTCCCGGAAATTCTGCGCAAAATCACTTCTGCTTCATTGTCTGCATAGTTGACGGCATGCAGTACCCCGTTGTGGAGTACTCAACGAGACCTTCATTCACCAGTGCTTGCGCTAATCGCAAGGCTCGTTCAACATCTGTTAATCCCATCACTTCAGCGAGTCGTTCAGAGGTAACTGCACCCACTGTGAGCGCCTTCATTAATTTTCCGCGCGCCTGACGATCTGAGCCAGCAAACTTCGCCTGTGGCTTACTGGTAAATGCCGAGGCCTTTGCCGGGTCAACTTCGCCGTTTGCACCACCTTTCCAAACACATTGAGCAAGCACTGGACACTCTGCACAATGCGCTTTGCGTGCCGTGCACACCGTTGCCCCAAAGTCCATCATCACCTGGTTCCAATCGCGCGAGAAACCTATGGGCAGCCATTCATCGGCAAGTTCTTGCGATGCACGGGCGTTTAACACTGTGCCCGAAATGCGCGCCAATACTCGCGCAACATTGGTGTCGACCACAGCAACATCTGCATCGAAAGCAAAAGTCAAAACAGCTCGCGCAGTGTACGGACCCACCCCAGGAAGCTCGAGGAGTTCGTTCAATGTGTTGGGCACTTCGCCGTCAAATCGCTCCACCATCATTTGTGCCGCAAGTTGCAAATTTTTACAACGCCGCGGGTAACCCATCCCCTGCCATTCCACGAGCATGTCGGCTAACGATGCAGCCGCACACGCACGAGGAGTCGGAAAGAGCGAAACGAAGCGTTCAAAGCGCGGTAGGACTCTCGGCACATGTGTTTGTTGAAGCATCACTTCAGATACCAGCACGTGCCATGGGTCTTGCGTTTCACGCCATGGCATATTGCGCAGTTGAGGTATCCCCCACTGCAAGAGCAGATCAGGAACGTTGTTTATGCGTTCCAAGCAGCATTGACGTCGTAAGGGCGTGTGCGCTCAGGCGCATTTGCACGCTTCCACACCATGACGCGGCGACGGAAGTAACACACTTCTTTACCATCTTGGTTGAAGCCTTTAGTTTCTACCGTCACAATGCCGCGGTCGTTCTTCGACTTTGATTCAGCAATTTCCAACACGCGTGTTTCCGCATGAATGGTGTCGCCATGAAATGTTGGGAACTTGTGTTGCAGGGTTTCCACTTCCAAGTTGGCAATGGCTGCACCGCTCACATCGGGAACGCTCATGCCCAACACGAGCGAGTACACCAAGTTGCCCACAACTACGTTGCGGCCTTGCACGCTTTGTGAAGCAAACCAATCGTTGGTGTGTAATGGGTGATGGTTCATGGTGATCATGCAAAACAAATGATCGTCGTACTCGGTAATGGTTTTTCCTGGCCAGTGGCGATACACGTCGCCCACGGTGAAGTCTTCTAAACAGCGGCCAAAGGGACGTTCATGAGTTGTCATACCGAAACGCTAACCCACGCGAGGCATCTCACAAAAGTGCAGCGCCGAACTCCAATTACAACTTGCGCATGGGGCCAGAATCATCATCTGGCAACGCGGGCAATGGGTACTGCCCTGTGCGGTCGCGCGGAGCGTGGCGCTCGACCCAGTCAATATTGCTTTCGCCCCTGCTCACTGCATCTTCAGCTACTTGACGCAACGGCTTCAAGCGATCTTTCCTCTCGAGCGACCACGGGCCAACGCGCAACGACAAATAGCATGCCGCACCAACAAGTATGGGTAACCAAAACTGTGCAAGTCGATATGTCAATACGCCAACGGTTGCAGAACTGCGCGATAAACCAAAGCCCACGATGGTGGGAATATAAATGCCCTCAACGATTCCCAGGCCACCCGGGGTAATAGGCACTACGGCCATCACGTTGGCCAAACCAAATGCCACGATGAGACCATCGATAGCAATGTGTCCGCCAAATGCACGCAAGAACACAAAGAGTGCCGCCATGTCGAACAGCCAGTTTGCTAACGCCCAGCCAGCAACACGCCACAACAACTGCCGGTCGGCAATGAGACCTTCCAAGCGGTTGCCTAAATGGCGAATGACCTCACAGGCATGGTCGGCATCAATACGTACATGTTGAGCAAGCCAACGCACCGCGCGCTCAGCACGACCTTGACCTTCTACCAAACCAAAGATCAGCCCCGCAGCAACGAGCATGAGCACAATGCCCACTATTGCTGCGGCCCCGTACAACGCATTCACTCCTCGAATAGGAATAGAAATGATGAGCCCCACCCACAAGATGAGATTCAGCATTACAGCAGAGCCAATGCCGGCGGTAGCTAATGCAAACCCCGCATCGGGCCCTTGTATGCCCGACAACGTCAGTAGTCGGTAACCCAGCGCTGAAGATGCAGCACTACCACCCGGCATGATGCTGCCGAGCGACTTCGTGCTGAGTTGAATGCGGAAAAGTCGCACCACTGGCATTTTGTGACCTTCACTGCCTAATGCAGCACGTGTGAGCAACGAATAACAAAAAAGCCCGATGAATTCCAGCAGCACACCGAAGGCAAGCATTGTTTTGTCCACCCGAAACAAGTCATGAAAGGCCTGACGGAATCCGGGAACAAGCGGGAAGACAAAAAAGTAAATGACTGCAGCAAAGCCAATGGTCTTCAGCGTGCGTATCCACACCTTGCGCCGAATGGCAGCTGCTTCAACCGAGAGGTTCGCAGAATTGCTTGGCTGATCGCCGCTCGACTGCATTTTCATAGGTTAGTTAACTTCAACGCAATCTGCTGTAACTGATGCATCACCGCGGGGCGTAAAGAAGAGTCGGTTTTACCTAATCGCACCATTACCAACTCTTTTTCGGGAATAACCACGGTGTATTGACCCTCATACCCAGTAGCAACGACCGAGTTTTTACATTGTGGCCACACCCACCAGTGTGCGCCATATTGGGTTTCAGTTACTGCATCGTTAGCCACAACTGTTCGTGCGTGGTTCACCCAATGGCCGGGAAGAAGTTGCCTGCGCGTTCCATCAACTACAACAG
>CAFBQU010000022.1_pt1 | contig 25854 bp, 28 predicted proteins | sample 7270051 | NCBI WGS metagenome assembly CAFBQU01 (sample SAMEA6814184, study PRJEB35770) | uncultured Acidimicrobiaceae bacterium | biome: Freshwater; feature: Freshwater reservoir; material: water | place: Czech Republic | collected 2016-11-09 | depth 30m m
CAGCTCGATCGCTTGCGTCATCAAAGCGACGGTTCCGACCCACGCGCTGCAAGCAAGCGCAATGGTGCAGAACGCGCTCGATTGTTTGCAGAAATTTCTGAAGCACTTGCAGGCGATGCAGAAACCGCTGGCATGTTTGCTGCTGGTTACGCATCGGCTGCTGGTTGGCAACAAGCGCGCGAGCGTTGCAAAACCAACAACATCGCCGTCATCCACGAAGTGCGCGTTGCTATTGCAGAGCTTGGTCGCAGGCATGCAGCTGCAGGAAATATTGCTGCAGAAACCGATATTTTCATGCTGCTCGAAGCTGAACTCGACGCATTCTTGGCAAACCCTGCTTCATTTAAAGCAACACTCACCGAACGTGCTCTCGACCATGCTGAACTTGCCACCTTGGAACCACCATTTATTGTGAATGGTTCCGTTCCACCTTTGTCGCAGTGGAAGCGCCGTGGCGGAGGAAACTACGAACCGGTCAAGGTGGGTGATGTACTCACGGGCGCTGCATGTTCAGCGGGCGTGTACACCGGCAAAGCGCGCATCATTCTCGACCCATTCGACCCATCGGGTCTCGATGCCGACGACATTTTGGTCACCCTCAACACCGACCCTTCATGGACGCCTTTGTTCCTTGCCGCTGGTGCCGTAGTGGTGAACCTTGGTGCAGTGGGTTCACATGCCAGCATCGTGAGTCGTGAACTGGGTATTCCTTGCGTGGCATCGGTCACCGATGCAACACATCGCATTCCCGATGGTGCCACTATTACGGTCGATGGGGCTGCGGGGACTGTCACCATTGTTGCGCTGCCTTAAGCAGTGGAGGTTTAGTTCTCTAAAACATTGGCAAGGAACTTCTTTGTGCGTTCCTCGCGTGGTTCATTAATGACTTGAGCAGGTTTTCCTTCTTCAACGATGACGCCACCATCCATGAAAATGACGCGATCGGCAACGTTGCGAGCAAAACCCATTTCATGGGTCACAACCAACATGGTCATGCCTTCTTCGGCGAGTTCACGCATGACGCCCAGTACATCGCCAACGAGTTCTGGGTCGAGAGCACTTGTTGCTTCATCGAACAACATCACACTGGGTTCCATGGCTAAAGCGCGGGCAATGGCAACGCGTTGCTGTTGCCCGCCTGAAAGTTGTGCAGGGTATGCAGATGCCTTGTCGGCAAGACCAACACGATTGAGCAATGCATCTGCACGCGCATTGGCATCGGTGGATTTCATCTTCAGCACTTTGCGCAGTGAAATAGTGATGTTGTCGCGCACGGAAAGATGTGAGAACAAATTGAATTGCTGAAACACCATGCCGGTGGCGCGTCGAGCTTTGTCGATATCACAGTCGCGATGCGTGAGTTCTACCCCTGCAACAAATACTTGACCGCCGGTGGGCTGCTCGAGCATATTGACACAACGTAAAAGCGTGCTTTTACCTGAACCTGACGGACCAATAATGCAAAGAACTTCGCCTTTGGCCACGGTGAGATCAATTCCACGCAGTACATGATTGTCGCCGAAGCTCTTGTGTAGCTGGCGAAGCTCTACGAGTGGTTCACTCATCGCCGACCTACTTTTGATCGTCGTTCCATCCAGGCAGCTAACTGCGTGAGAGGAATTGTAAGAGCTAAGTACACCAAGCCGGCAACAACAAGTGGTGTGGCATTTGCAGAATCGTTCACACCGTTACGACCAAAGCGCGCGAGGTCGAGTGTGCGTTCAGTAACACCAAGCACGGAAATGAGCGACGTGTCTTTAATGAGCAAGACAAATTCGTTGGTGAGTGGTGGAACAATGATGCGAAATGCCTGGGGGATGATGACGGTGACCATGGCACGTGTGTAGGACATGCCAAGCGAGCGTGCCGCTTCCATTTGGCCGCGGGGCACAGCCTCAATGCCTGCGCGTACCGTTTCGGCAATATATGCCCCGGCAACAAGTGCGAGTGGAACCGCGCCCTGCACGTACGGGTTGGGCCAGCTCCAACCGGTGGCAATGGGAATACCAAAGCCAAGAATAAGAAGTGTGACGAGAAGTGGAATACCACGGAGAATTTCAATGTACGTAGCAGCAAACCAGCGGTAGGGCTTGCTTTTGGAGAGGCGCATAATGGCCAGCAACAGCCCCAGTGATAAGCCACCAATGAAACCGAAAATAGTAAAGATGATGGTATTGCGTAGTGCACTGGTGAGAATGTCGGGAAATTGTTTTTGAACAACTTCCCATTTGAAAAGTGCGCCACCAAGGGCGCCCCAATCGACGGAAATAATGAGCAACGCCAACGCCGCGATGGTGAGGGCATAAATGCCGCCCCGTACCAGTTGCAAGCGTTGGCGTCGACTCATATTCATATTGTGTGAAAGGTATGAACCTTTGTATTAACCCTTGGCGCCAAAGTACTTAGCAAAAATGGTGTCGTATTCGCCCGAGTCTTTTGCAGCTGCAAGGCCGCTGTTCACTGCTGCAGCAAGAGTTGTGTTGTCTTGAGCAAGTGCAAAACCGTATTGCTCACCAGTGGCAAAGGTTGCAGTAAGAGCAAACTTGGTTGGCTCCTTTACTTGACGAGCGCCATTCACAGGAAGGTCTTGCAAGATTGCATCAACTTGCTTACCTTCGAGTGCAAGGAACATTGCTGCTGGTTCATCAAACGACTTCAATGTGGAGTCTTTTGCATTTTCCTTGGCATATGTTTCGCCGGTGGTGCCGGTTTGTACTGCAATTGTTTTTCCTGCAAGTGATGCAAGGTCAACAAGTGTTGCCTTATCTTCTGTGCGGACAAGAAGCGACTGATCGGCGTCGAAGTAAGGCTCAGAGAACAACGCATTTGCAGCGCGCTCTTCAGTGATGGTCATCGCTGATGCAACAAGGTCACAGGTCTTTGCTTTTGGAGCAAGCCAGATGCCGTCGAATGGTTGAACTGTTACTTCCAACGATAAGCCGCCAATGTTGGTGGCAATGGCCTTCATGAGGTCCATGTCGAAGCCGGTCCATTCCTTGGTGGTTTCGTCTTGGAATTCAAAGGGCTCGTATGGTGCATCGGTGCAAACAGTGATGGCACCCTCTTTAATGAGGCCAAGCGCTGTGATATCAATTTTTGCTGAGGCAGAATCGTCTGCCATGGTGTCATCGGTAACCACTTCTGCCGTGGTGTCAGCTGTGGCTTCGTCACTTGCTGTGTCGCTATCGCTGCCGCAGGCAACGAGAAAGAGACTAAGTGCCACCACTGGGACGGCGAGGCGTTGAATACGACGCATGTTTTCTCCTTGTTGTATTGATGTAGTTCAAGAATATTGAAATCATGAACTGATGGGATGCTACGACGCTAGCCGATGGCATGACTGGGCAGTAGCGGTCGGTACTCTTCATATATGGCTAGCTCGTGGGAACAACTGTCACAGGGTGTGAGGTTGCCCTATTCCCCCGACCTTGTGGTGCCAGAACTTCATGAAATAGCTCTCGAAGTTCCACAACCAGAGCCAGTTGGCGATGTGGAAGCCGCGGTAACACAGGCAGTGAAAGTTCGCTTTGCATCTTTTGACCTCAAGGGTAAAACGGTCGCAGTTGGTGCAGGAAGCAGAGGTCTCACCGGGCGCGTAGAAACCTTGCGGGGAGCAATTGCGGGTTTGCGTGAACTCGGTGCTCTTCCATTCGTTGTTCCTGCAATGGGAAGTCATGCCGGTGGTACTGCAGAGGGTCAAAAAAAATTACTTGCAACGTTGGGCGTAACGGAAGAAAGCATTGGTTGCGATATTCGCTCGTCAATGAAAACGCTTGAGGTTGCCCGCACTGCCGCCGGCACTCCCGTGTACTTAGACGAGCATGCCGCAGGCGCTCATTACATCTTGCCGGTGAACAGGGTGAAGCCACATACATGCTTCAAAGGCCCCATTGAAAGTGGCTGCACAAAAATGGCGGTGGTGGGTTTTGGTAAGCAACCAGGAGCAGCACTCATTCATTCGTGTGGTCCAGAACAAATGGCACTGCGTTTGTTAGACGGCATTACTGCATTGCGAGCAACGGGTCGCTTGCTGGGTGGAGTTGCAACGGTCGAGTCGTGTGCAGGTGCGGTTGTTCGTGTGCAAGCATTATCGAGTGATGAAGTAGGTGGAGGCGCAGAGCGCGACCTCACTGCCTATGCGCGGTCGCTTGTTCCGCAGTTGCCTTTCACTGATATTGATGTTCTCATTGTGGAGCGCGGTGGTAAAGATATTTCCGGTACCACCATCGACCCCAACGTGAGTGGACGATTCTGGGTGCATGGGCTTGATGATTTTCCACATCCGCCAGCAACCATTGTGCTGTTAAGCATCACCGAAGCATCGGGAGGAAATGTATTGGGTGTTGGTCTCGCCGACTTCATACCTGCATCAGTAGCAAATGCCATCGACTGGGAAAAGACGTATCTCAACTGCTTTACCGCAGGTCCATCGGGTGTGCGTCGCAGCAGGCTTCCGATGGTCTTGCCCGATGAAGAGTCGTGCATTAAGGCTGCGCTTTCCATGTGTGGCAAAGCCATTCATGAAGAAAAGCGTGTGGTGCGTATTCGCTCAACGCTGCATCTTGAAACTTGTTGGGTGAGTGATGCCGTACTTGCTCGTCGTTAATGCTTCAGCGACACGCTTCTAATTCATACATCGGAATATTGCTCTGACGAGATTGCCACAGCCCGGCACCTACCTGAACAAAGTGTGGTGCAAGTTCTTTGCGGTACCACGCACCGGTGCGATGGTAAACATCCATATCGGTTACCGATGCATCAACAACTTCTGCGAAGTCACTCTTGGTGGGTATTTCTAAATACATAAAGTGCTGTGTTGCTGTACCCAGGTGTTGAATTGCCTGGCGAACATCAGCATTGCTCGGGTATTGCAATACGCCATGGCAAATGACGAGGTCGTACGACCGCGGCGGCAACCATGTACTGATGTCGCGTTGTTGATGCCCGTAGGTGGTGCATGCATGTTCACTGATATCGGTAGAGAGAACTTTGATACTGGGGTGCTGAGTGCGATACCAGTTGCTCCAAAAACCAGGGCCGGCACCTACATCGAGAACACTGCGAATGGGGAGACCCCACCAGGCACACAACGCATGTACGCCCTGGGCAAGGTGTGCAATTTTCTCAGCGTTATGCACGCCAGACTTACCGTAGAACTTTCGGTAGTACGTTTTGTCGAAGGAGGTTTGCTGCGCCATCGCCTAGTCCTATCAGAAGGCGTACAGTAAATGCATGCGTTACGGAGCAGTATTCCCCACCACTGAAATGGGCAAAGATCCTGGAGCCATCAGAGCGTGGGTGGCCGCAGTAGAAGACCTCGGGTTTGAGCGCATTGTTGCTTACGACCACGTTGTTGGTGCGGTGCATGCCGATCGTGAACCCAAGTTATGGGGTCCATACACAGAACAAGATGAGTTTCATGAACCTTTGGTGCTGTTTAGCTATATCGCAGCCATCACAACCGACATTGAACTCGTCACCGGCGTACTTATTCTTCCTCAGCGACAAGCGGTTCTGGTTGCCAAGCAAGCGGCCGATCTCGACCTATTGAGTGGTGGACGTTTGGTGCTCGGTGTGGGAACCGGGTGGAACTACGTCGAATACGAAGCGTTGAATACTGAATTTCGTAATCGTGCGAAGCGGATGGAAGAACAAGTGGAGTTAATGCGCCAGTTGTGGACATCACCCGTGAACGATTTCTCTGGCAAATATCACCGTGTCGATAGAGGTGGAATTGTTCCCTTGCCTAATCGGCAAATACCCGTTTGGTTTGGTGGAAGTGCAGAAGCATCTGTTCGTCGCGCTGCGCGCATGGGCGATGGCTATATTTTCGGCAACACTGGCGAACGCATCCAAAATGCACTGGCAATTTTGCGCGAGGAACTTGCGTTGCAGGGCCGTGATGCGGCAAGTTTCCCTACCGATGCAGTACTGCACTTACAACGCGGAGAAGAAGCGTTATCGCCTGAAGTGGCAGCGTGGAAAGCATCGGGCACCACATGGCTGTCGCTCAGCACAATGGCTAACCGCATGTTGACCGGCGACATGACCCCAGTCAACAAAGTTGATGCACAAATTGCGATGCTTGACAACGCAATGAAATGGGTGAAAGCGCTTTAAGGAGCGTTAAACCGGGGCATCACATTCACGCCGAACACCTTTTCGTTCGGGCAGATGGTCCCACATATCGGCAAGAAGATCGTCGCGCATGGCGCGGTGTTCACTGTTGTGCCACAAGTTGTGATGCTGAAGCGGGTCGTTGTCGAGGTTGTAGAGCTCACCATCGGTGCCATCGTGCAACGAGCCTGGCAATGTTGCGGTGCATACCCAAGAGCCACGGGTAATGGTGCGCAGTGAAACAATTTTGCCAAACAAAACGCTGTCCCACTCGGTGAGTACACGCTCATGTTTCAGCTCCACTGCTTCTGCATCGTTCAGTGGAAGTCGCGCAGCTTCAACATAGGCAGGTTGAGGCAGACCAGCAATGTGGGCAAAAGTTGCAGCGAGCGATACCAAACTCACAGGAGTATTCACCACAGTTGGAGTAGTGCTGCCAACACGTGAAGGTGCGGGACGCCAAATGAGTGGAAGTCGCATGAGTGAGTCGACATGGTACGGGCCTTTGAAAAGAAGCCCGAAGTCGCCCTGGAATTCGCCGTGGTCGGTGGTGAAAATAACGTCGGTGTCGTCCCACCAGCCACGCTCTTTGAAGAGACCAACAATGCGGCCAATTGCTTCGTCGATGAGTTCGTTTTCAATATGCACCATTGCGTTCACTTCACGCACTTGGTCGGCAGTCAAAGTGTTGGGTACCCATTGGGCAGGTGCTTCGAAGTTCGAAACAAATTCACCGTTGTACCAAGCAAGCCATTGCGCGGGCTTCGTACTCAAAATGCGTTCACGTTCTGCAGGGTCGCTGATGTATCCGGCTGGTAGGTCGAGATCGCGCCAATTCACGCGGTGCAGTTCCGACATGGGTGGGTCCCATGCATGATGGGGGTCGGGAAAACTCACCCAGCAGAACATGTCGTCTTCATCATTTTGAGAAGAGAGCCAGTTCATTGCTCGGTCGGCTACCCAGCTCGTGTGGTACCACTCAAGCGGCATGGGGTTGTGTTTCACCTGCGGTGCACCAGTATCGCCACCGCCCATTTCATTCACCTGCAGTTTGCGGTTGATGACGGGGTAGAGCATGTCGGCGCCCTCAGGGAAATTTGCCCGTATCCATTGGGCGTAATGCAAAGGACCCATGGCATTGTGTGTGGCAAATTCGAGGTGTTCAAAACCACGGTGAGGTTCTTCAGTTCCGTCGGCATTTTTGTGCATCACAGTTTCCACGCCTTGAGTAGCAATGGTGTTTTCCGTGAAGAGTGCAAAGGGGTCGAGGAATGGTTCGAAGTGCGCCTTGCCTATGAGTGAAGTGCGGTAGCCCTTGCGCCACAGGTCGGCTGCAATGCTTGGTGCGTCGACAGGCAGAGTGACGCCGTTCATCCATACGCCATGCGTGGAAACGTGTTGCCCTGTGATCATGGAACTACGTGATGGCATGCAAACAACATTCGAAGGAAGCGCACGGTTGTAGCGAATGCCTTCTTTTGCAAATGAGTCGACCACAGGCGTGCGTGCAACAACTCCGCCATTACAACCGAGAGCATCGAAGCGCTGTTGGTCGGTGGTGATGAACAAGATGCGACGTGCCATTAGCGAGTTCCTTCATTCTTTGGAATGCCATATTTCTTTTCCAGAAAACGCATCCCCTCGCCAGCTGCTGCACCAATAGCAAGTGCAAATACTTCTGGCTCAACATTGGTGCTGTAGACAACGATGCAAGTAGTTGGCGTCAGTTCAATGACGTCGTAGGTGCCCAGGTGGCTAGTGATGAGAGGGTTATTGGTAATTGCGTATTGGAACCGGCGCAGGTCGTGATCGACCAACAAGATGTCTTCTTCAAAGACAATGCCAGTGGGCAAGGTGATCCATCTCTTGTCGCCTTCAATGCGAGTAGCGGTAATGGGGAACCATTCATGCAGGGCACCTGGGCGGCCAATGAATTCCCAGACTTCCTGTGCTGGTGCATTGAGTAATGCATGTCTGCGAACTGAGCCCATGGCGTGAGGTTACAAGTGCAATGAATTCAAATAGTACCCAGTGGATATTTCAGCGAATACTGCTATAGCGGAACTTGCGGTACTATGTAAAACATAGTAGTATCTGAAACGTGAATATTCCGCAAAATCGCGCTGTTGAGCGAAGCCAGTTGCTGAAGGGCGTTTTGGACCTAGCTGTTCTTGCTGTTGTTGCGGAACAAGATGCTTATGGCTACGACGTCGTGCGCAAGTTACGTACATATGGCCTCAACGATGTCGCTGAAGCGTCGGTGTATGGAACCTTACGGCGCCTGTTCTCCACGGGGTATTTATCGAGCTATGTGGTCCCATCGGAAGAAGGTCCGCACCGCAAGTACTACGGCATGACCGCAATCGGTCGTGAATGGCTTGTTGAGCAACAGAGTCAATGGATTGATTTCCGAAATGTCATCGACGCAATTATCAAAAACGACGAAGGAGTTTCCTAGTGTCAAATATCTCTGACCACTTAAAAGTTGCCGCAGTATTTGCAGAAAGTGTTCGCCGCGAACTTCGGCATTTGCCGGACGACGCCGTTGCAGACCTCACCGATGGCCTTGAATCTGACATCGCATCATCGTTACTCGATGGGGTCAAGCTCGCTGACCCAGCTGAGTACGCAACCGATCTTCTACGAGGAGCCGGACTCAGCATTGAAAAGCAGTCCACTGGAGGGCGGTCAGTGGTGAGTGAAAATTACGACCGTGTTCTTGCAGTGTTTGCAAAAGCTAAAACTTTCACAACAGGTCTTGCCCCCGCGTGGTGGTTAACGCGAGCTTGGGTGCTCACGCAAGTACTTGGATGGGTACTGAACGACAGTGACGACACTCGAGTATTGGTGGGGCAGTGGGGCGAAGAGAAAATTCTCGGGGTCGTAGTATTTGTGGCAGTTTTGTACTTGTCGGTTGTGCTTGGTCGCAGAGAAGTGAAGAAATCACGTCTTCGAAATGTGATCACGCTCAGCGTGGTCGTTGCAGGTGCATTCCTCACAACTGGGCAATACCAGCCCGGTTCAAATCAGGGGTTGAGTTACTCTGCTGCACGCATCACTCTGCCGTGCAATTTGGTTCCAAACTTTGTTGGACTGTCAGTGATGGAAATGAAAAACATGCAAGAGTCTGGAGTGGTCTCATACGCAATTGATTATTACGACAAGGAAACTACGGCGAATATGACTCAGACCATATGGAATCAACCCGCCACCGACTTTCGTAAACTCATTGTCGTTGAGCAAGAAAATCCAAGTCAGATGTCTTGTGCGACTCCTGTAGTTTTGTATGTAGAGGAAGGTGCTGTTGCAACAACCACGATTCCAGTGCCAACCTCATCAACAATTGCGTCACAACTCAGTACAACAACGTCTTCTGTAGTGAGTCGCGTTATTAGCACAACGTCGTCTGTTGCAAAACAGGTCAATAAAACAACAACATCGTTGTCTCGATAGAACTACTTCTTTAGGCACTCCAGTCGATGGGGTCTTGAGTTGCTTTAATCAAAGCAGTATTGGCCTGTGAAAAAGGCTTGCTACCGAAGAAACCACGGTATGCAGACAATGGCGAGGGATGTGGCGACTCAATGAATGTGTGGTGATGACCAGTGAGCTCGAGGTGGGGTCTCAATGCCTGAGCATGTTTGCCCCACAAAATAAAAACAACATGGTCATGAGTTTGAGCAACGGCGCGCAAAGCAGCGATGGTGAATTTTTCCCATCCCTTGCCGCTATGTGAACCAGCTTCACCGCGACGCACAGTGCAAGTGGTGTTCAGTAGCAACACACCTTGTTCTGCCCACGACGTGAGGTTGCCTTTCGCTGGGTGTTGATTGCGATCAACGTTTACATCGCTGAGTAGCTCAGTAAAAATATTGCGTAACGATGGTGGTGGCGCAACATTTGTGTTGACAGAAAAACTCAAACCATGTGCTTGGCCAGGTTGGTGATACGGGTCTTGCCCAACGATGACCACTTTGACGTTGCGCAATGAAGTTGCAACAAAGGCTGCGAACATTTCATGGTGTGGTGGATAGATCTCATGGGATGCACGTTCAGTATCTATAAAAATACTCAGTATATCCCAATAATTCTTAGACTGCTCGGCGGCAAAAACAGTTTCCCACCCAGGTGGCGGTGTTGTGCACAACATGTGGTTACAGATTACTCGCGGAAAAAACTTACTTTCATGTTGCAGTGCGATAGACACTAGAGCGGTATGGACGTCCTTCTTGCTCTCGATATTGGTGGAACCAAAATTGCTGCAGGGCTTGTTACTCGTGAAGGAACGGTCATCGATAGAGGTCGCATTGCAGTTCGTAGTAACCAAAGCGATGAAAATCTTTTTAACGATGTTGCGCAACTCGTTGATGCGATGCTCACCAAAGCACGTGGGCAACATGGTGCGCAACCGGTAGCTCTTGGTGTGGGTTGCGCGGGCCCAATGACAGAGAATGCCGAGTCGGTATCTCCGCTCAATATTCCCTGTTGGCGTGATTTCCCACTGGTACCGCATTTGCGTACTCTGACGGGCTTGCCAGTATTTGCTGATGGCGATGCCAAAGCTCTTGCCCTTGGGGAGGGTTGGAAAGGTGCCGCAAAAGGGCAAGACAACTTCTTGGCAATGGTGGTTTCTACTGGTGTTGGTGGTGGCATTGTGCTGAACGGACGCCTCCTTGACGGTGCATCGGGTAACGCCGGGCACATTGGGCATGTCATTGTGGAACCAAGCGGTCGTCGTTGCGTATGTGGTGCACGAGGGTGCTTAGAAGCAGAAACTTCTGGCCCAGCAATTGAAGCCATTACCGGCAGGCCTCCTACGCAGCCGACGTATGAAATTATTCAGCGCACAGGGCGTCTTGTAGGTCGCGGAATTGCATCGGTATGTAACCTGCTCGACCTGCCACTCGCCGTTGTGGGTGGAAGTGTGGCGCTCGGTTTTGGTGCTCCGTTTTTCCAAGCTGCACAAAACAGTCTTGATGAATTGTGCAGACTCGAATTTTCTAGCGGCGCACGGATTGTTCCTGCCCGTTTAGGCGACGATGGTTCGTTGATCGGTGCAGCAGCTTTTGCACTACGCGGCATGAACCGCATGGCAAGAATTTAACTGCACTCTTAGTTGCCGAATTTGCGGTACACCACTTCAACGGGTCCTTTGCCAATTGAAGTTTGCCACCGAACACCAATGGCAATGAGCAGTGTCCACACTGCGCAGGAAAAGATAAATACAGTGGTGAACCCACCTGGTTGAATCCAGTTCCACCAGTTCACTACTGCGTTGTATATAAAACCATGACACAAGTACAAGGTCAATGTGATTTGACCCGAGCGCTGGAGTAGTTGAGCAAGCGGCGAAGTGGGGTATCTATCGGCAAGGAAAGAAATGAGTATCACGATGACAACCGCACTGGTGCAAGCGCCAGCAGTTGCAAGCACGCCTCGTTCAAAGGGGTCTGTACTCAAAACGTGTTGCCACGAACCGTCATTGTGATGGAGCGCAAGACCACTTGCGAGATATATACAGAAAAGCGCTGGGATGCTGGCAAAAAGTATGGTTTTCCGCTTCAAACGGAAGGTGGAATAAGACTTTCCGATGATGAGCCCAACGCAGAAAAAAGCGAACCATGGCAGTACCGGATGCGTGTAGTCAATGAAATAACGAAAGAGAAAATTGCGAGGGGTATTGGGTTCAAATGGTTGCAGCCAACTAGTTGAATGTCCATTGATTTCTTGGCGGTAACGCCAAAAGGAAAGAAGTGCCGCGGCCAAGGTGATAGCTCCAGCAAGCATTGCAATGTGTTTTGTTTTTAAATGAAATACACCAGCTGCCAAAATAAAATAGACGCCGTAGTACGGAAGGATGGTGCCGTGCCAGACCCATTCGAACATTGTTCCGATGGTGAAAAGAAATGTTCCGCGTCGAATAAGTAGCCACCGCAGTTCTGTGTTGCTCACATGGTGACTTGTTGACGTGAGAAGGCCACAACCAATTCCGGCTACAACTACAAAGATGACAGGGCTAGGAACGAGGAAACCATTCCATGGGTCCATGAGGCGAGCAAACCAAGTTGTTTGTACAGCACCTGTGGCGTTAGCTCCGTTGAGGTAACCGTGGTAGTTCAAAACGATGATGCCAAACAGAGCAATGCTGCGGGCAATGTCGAGCTCGGCAAAACGAGCAACACCATTGCGTGTTGGCAACGCTGCATTAGTCATGAGTGGTTATAACCACAGTGTGATGTCGGGGGCAACGCTATTTAATGGCCTTTGCACGTCTATTGCATCGCCAATCTGCGGGCACGGTTGACCCAGTGGAACGAAGCACATTGCACTATGCATATATGGCGCTTCAATTAAAGCGAGTCGCTGCTGTTGAAAATGAAAAGGGCTAGATCCGTTTTCCAGAGGTGACACGCCGTGGGCGGTTCCGGTGGCCACTACAACAATGTGGCCATCGGCAGGTACGGGGGTGCTGTGGTAACCCGCTGCGTTGCCTTTTCCAATTGGATGTACAGCAAGAACTTCAGTGTGTAAAGAAAAAAAAGATTTATCGCCGTGCCACAGTGCCGTGCCGAGCCGTACTTCAAATTCTGCAGTAGGAAATTTTTCTTGTAATACGGCAAGTTGGGTTGTTGAAACATGGCTCAACGACACGACGACGCACTGAGGAATGAGTGGTATCCATGTTGCGAGCTCGTCAATGATTTCTTCATCGCTTTGGTGCAGCGGTAAATGCAAGGCACACGAGTGAATGGTGAGCCCGGCTGCGCTGATGTGTTGCACGAGAGCAAGGAAATCTTCTGGGGCCACGCCAAAACGCTGCATGGGGGAAGCAAGTTTGACCACCACAGGGCTATTCCAGCCCTTGCTTCGCAGAACGGTGAGGTCACGTTCTGTGGCAACAGTGGGAATGGCATTTGAGGGTATGGACACGTGGTCGAACTCACCAATGGGGGTGAGGATGTAGACGGGGGTGGGGGCCGCAATATCTTGCGCTTCGAAAACGGTTCCTACTGCAATGGCTTGTGCAGGACCGAGTAATTCAGATACCAGCCGCATGAGAAAGGGTCGCCCCAGTCCGTAGCCATTGCCTTTCACGACAGGAATGAGACCTGGAGTTGAACCCACGACGTGGGCGACGTGGGCGCGAAACGCTTGTTCGTTGACGGTGAGCCGGAGAGACATCACTTCCTACGGTAGTAGTTATAGAGGCATTTCGCTTTTATTCGTGAATTGTCCATATCGTAAAGCGAGTGAAATCGTTCTTTTCCTTCCCTCATCCCGTCAATGAGACCTCGGCACGCATTGTCGCTGGTGGGGTCGTTGCAATGAGCGTCCTTTTTCTTGTTACGCAAAGCGGCTGGGTACTTGTTCCCCTGACATACGGATTTGTTGCTCGCGTACTCACCGGGCCCACCATGAGCCCATTGGGGAGAATCGCTACACAGGTAGTAACACCGCGGTTGAAGGGCAATCATAAATTTGTTCCCGGGCCACCCAAGAGATTTGCTCAAGGGGTAGGACTACTTTTCAGCGGTGCTGCATCGCTGTTGTGGGCAACCGGAAACCTCGGTGCTGCACAAGTGGTGATTGCTGCGCTGGTGGTTGCAGCAGGGCTCGAAAGTTTCTTTGCTATTTGTCTCGGTTGCATCATGTTTGGTGTGCTGATGCGTATGGGAGTGATTCCTGAAGATATTTGTGAAGAGTGCAGCAATATTCATCTGCGCTCGGCCGCTAAACCTCAGTAGGCGATTTCTGTTGCATGTTGCTTGGCCAACTGGAAAGTTCTGGAATAAGTGCGTCGTAGTTACCTTCGCGCACAACACCTTTCCACACGCCAAAGCCGTACGACATGTCATCAACCCAACGTAAAAGCGTGTAACGAATTGGGTCGAGATGAGGTCGGGTAGTCCACCAGTCGGAAAGCGCCGGAACGAGTGCAGCAATGCATAAGGCCCAACGCGCGCGGCGCGAAACCAATGCTAAGAGCAATGCAATTGGCCACCATACGCGTGTCACTGCGCTGGCAATTTGTTTACCGGCATGAAGATGCCCAAGAGTGGCGAGCCGAACGGATTCTTTTTCCGCATCGGGAAGAAAACGCAATTTCCGGCTGAGTGCGACTGCGGTACCAGCGGCAACAACGCCACCAATGAGAGGAAACCCGAGAGCAATGGACGCCCACACCCCAGTGCTCCAACCACTTACGCGCAGTGGCGCAAGCGCACCGCGATGTTTTTTGGCAAGAAGTGCAGCAGATTCGCCGTAGCCCATGCGCTGTTGAGCAAGTTGTTGCATAGTGGTACGAGGGAGATGCTGCACTTCAATAGAAGGCTCATAACGGCATGAGTAGCCAGCTGCATCGAGGCGCCAAATGAGGTCTACGTCTTCTCCTGTGCGCATCGACTCATCGAAACCGGTAACCGCTCTCAGCGCTGCGACATCGCACAACAACAATGCCGATGGCACGTAGCTCACGCGAGTGCCGGCGCGCACGCGGGCAGGCAGCGCACCCATATCGAGAGGGGAACGCGCTTCTTCATATGCAGCAATCACCGCACCATTTTGAAACCAATTCAAGCTTTTGACGCGAGGTGCGAGCACAGCGAGTTTTGGCAGGCTCCACCACTTGGCCAGTTCGCAAATGTCTTCAGGGGTGCACTGCACGTCGGAATCGATGAACACAACATGGGAAGTGGAGATGAACGTGAGGCCAGCGTTGCGTGCTGCACCTGGCCCTTGGTTGAACTCCCTGCGGTGCACTGTGACATTGGTATTGGGCATCTCGGGAAATGCAATAGGTGATGCATCGTCAACTACCAACACGTGCGGGAATGCAGAAAACTCGGCGATGAGACCCCGCACGCGAGCAATGTCGTTCTCGGACCGTGCAAAAAGAGGAATGACAATAGAGATATCGGCGAGCGTTGGTGCATTGCCGTCCAGTGAAGGCAATGGGTGTAACGCACCAGCATCAATGAGCCGAGTAACAAGAAGCTGCCCGGAAACTGGTGCCTCTCCCGTTTGCTCAAGTGATTCAGCAATTTTTTGCCCGGCTGCGCTGAGGCGAAAAATGCGCAGCGGTGAGCCCGCAATAAGAACATTTCCCTTTTTTGGGCGTCTCCACGAGTTGTCGAGGCTGTAGCGCTGCACAGCAAAACGGTAGCCGTTAAGAGAGGTATCCCCACTCGGTGAGGCGCTCAACAATGTATTGTGCTGCATCTTCGGGCGCCAGTGTCACGATCTCGGAATGCTTTTGCGGTGAATTTGCCGATGTCGCAGCTTTGATGCGGTCTAAGGCAGTTTCGCCAGCAGGTGCTTTGACTGTACGTGGGCGTGGGCGAAATGGTGAGAAATCTCCGAGCGAGAGTGTGCTTGGTTCAGCCAGTGAAGCTTCAATGATGTTGGCTGTTGGGCGCAACGTTGATGCAAGGCTGGCTCGACGCAGTGTTGCCATTGACCCTTCGACAGAAATAATAAATGGTTCCATCACGCGCACGATTTCCCGACGGCCAGCATCGAGGCGGCGAAGAAGATCGAGTGAGTTGTTGTTGGTGGCTGAAATACCAACAATTCCTAGTGCCTGTTGTGCGCCCAAGGTGCTGGCAAGAAATGCAGGAACGCTACCAGAGCCGCGATCTAGTGAATAGTCACCACACCAAACAGAAGCACAGTCGCGAAGATGCTGAGCAAGTTCATGAGCAACATGTGCACTGCTGCTTTGTCCTTCGGCTGCTATGTGTACGAGTTCATGGGCTCCCGATGCGCAGAGCGCAACGAGATGTGAGCGGGCTGCGATAGGAGCAACACTCACCACACGCACTCGTGCTGATTGTTGCTCTGCACGTTGTAAAGAAACTTCCAAGGCGGCTTGATCGCTGGCAGAAAATTGAGCAAAGCGGGCATCGGCTTCGTGGCCACTAGTGGGTTGACTTCCAATCCATTTCACGCAAACACCAATAATGGGGGTCATGGTTGTGGCAACTCTCACGTGTGGTGGAACACGATGCCGTGTCCACCTTCTGGGTAGGTCCAACTAATGGCACCTTCTTCGTTGCACACCATGTAGCAAGTACCACATTCGAAACATTGTTCATAGTTAAAAACAATGCCTCCATCGGATGTGGGGATAAAAAGGTTGGCAGGGCACGCAACGACACACGCACGAGTGGTGCACCCATTGCAGGAATCACTGTTGACCACAATGTGGGCGCGTTCATGCACACGAAATTCGGCAGTTGCCATGCGGTCTTGAAAAGAAATGTCAGGCCACTGCAAACTCATCCGAAACTCCTGAAACCCGTGATTGCATCTTTTGCCAAGTCAATGGTGCGAATTCCTAAGCGACGGCGTTCATCTTTGAGAATTTTGCGAAGCCCTGGTTTGGGAAGCGGGTTATTTACATGAAACATGCCCTGAACAACGCTGGTGATGAGCGCTGGGTACATGTGTTGCACGCGGTCGCTCAAAACGAGTTGTGGTGCGCGGCGTAGCTTGCGGTGATCGCGTAGAACAAAGGTATCTTCAAGAAGTTTTTTGTAGAGCGACAAACCTTTGGCCGACGTGTTTCCTTTTTCAATCGCTTCGCATGCCGCTTGAGCGGCGTACATGCCCGATGCCATGGCGAAGTTCACTCCTTCAAGCCAAATACCCGCTGCCAAGCACATTGCAGCGGCGTCTCCGGCAACAAGCAGGCCATCATCGAGAAGTGTGGGCATCATTTTCAACCCTGCCTCAGGAATGAGGTGTGCTGAGTACTCACTGACAGTTCCACCTTCAACGAGTGGTGCAATGGCGCTGTGCGATTTCAGGCCAGCGATAATTTCTTCAGGCCGTTTACTTTGGGCAGCCAACTTGGGCAACTTCAATACAACACCAACAGAAAGAGAGTCGAGGTTGGTGTAGATGAAACCCCCACCATTAACACCGCTTGTTCCGCCGAGAATTTCTATATCAACGCCTTGATTACCGCGAACTGCGAATCGTTCATCGATGATGTCTTTCGACAAAGTGATGGTTTCTTTCACACCAAGTGTGAAATGTGCGGCATCGGTATGTGGGTACATGCCATGTTCTTTGGCCAAGAAGCTATTCACTCCGTCGCATGCAATAACAACCGATGCGGTGAGGTCGCCATCGGGGCGGTCGGTGTGAATGCCGATGACGGCACCATTTGCATTGGTAATGAGGCCAGTGACGGTGGTGCTGCACACCAGTGTTGCGCCGGCTTCAACGGCCTTATTTGCTAACCAATTGTCGAAGTCGGGGCGAAATGCAGTTGCTCCGTTATAAGGAGCATCTCCCCAAGCATCAGATCTGAAATCGATGCTCAACGACTGTGTGTCGGTGAGCAACATGGTGCTGCGACGCGTCACCCAACGTTGTACGGGCATCTCGTTCCACCATTCGGGAATGAGCGCATCGAGAATGCGCGGGTACACCACGCCTCCATACATATTTTTGGATCCGGGGAATGGCCCGCGTTCGATGAGTGCAACACTTTTCCCGGTACGTGCAATGGTGAGAGCCGCACACGACCCTGCGGGCCCCGCGCCCACCACAATGACATCAAAATCAGGCATTGCTCTTCCTTTGTTCCAATGCGGCGAGCAATGCCGGAAGCACTTCGTTGGCATCGCTCACAATGCCGAGGTCGGCAAGTTGCATCATGGGGCAGTGTGGGTCGGTGTTGATGCTCACAATGTGTTCGGGTTGGCCAAGGCCACTGGTGTGTTGCACTGCACCACTCACACCAAGAGCTATATACAACTGTGGGTTCACTACAACACCTGTGGTGCCAATTTGACGTTGGTGTTCTACCCAGCTGCGGTCGGTAATAACACGAGTTGCGCCGACAGATGCACTGAGTTCTTCTGCAATATCGAAGAGTGTATGAAAAGTACTTGACGTTTGTATACCTGCTCCTCCGCAAATAATGCGCGGGGCTTCCGATAGGTCGATACTTGCCGCATCGGGGGGAAGTACGTCAACTACTTCAGCATCGTTACCTGTGAAGTTCTCGGGACTGTGCAATGAAGTAATGACTACTTCGCCAGGCGCTTCTTCAATGCTGCGCACTCCGACTTGCAAAGTAGCAACAAACTCTGGTGCGGCAACCAGCGTTTCAACAGCTTGGCCACTCCAACGCACGAGTTCAATGGTGATTGCTCCTATGCGTAGCGCCCCAGCATAAAGAGGACGTTGCAAACTGTGAGCTAAGTGCGCAGCGAAGTCTCGTCCATCGGGAGATGCGGGAAGAACAATGCGTTGTTCAGTGCCAAGGTAAGGGGCTAGTGCATGCGCCCATGCAGACGGTGCGAAGTTTCCCCATTCACACGTCGTGATGTGTGTTGCATGTGGAGAAAGCTCGGGCAGTACATCTGAACAATTGCTGCCGACAACAAGCACATTTCCACCCGCCTCACTGGTGGCTTCGAGTGCCCCAGCGGGGAGTACGCCGTGACGAACAACAAGAACGGCGATCATGAGGAGAGTCTATTTCCGTTTGCGAAAGTGGCGCACAAGTTCAATCAGCCCTGTTGCCGCTAAAGCCATACCAAAAGCCACGCCAAATGCCATGGCATGGTTATCTTCAAATGTTTTGCCACCAATAAAGCCCAGCATGCTTGCATAAGAAGCCCAAATGACAGAAGCAATACCGACCCACTTGGCAAACCAGCGCTGATTCTGATGTGTGACTCCACAGGTAAGTGTGAGCAAGGTGCGCCCACCAGGAATGAAGCGAGCGGTGATGAGCAGCGGGCCACCGCGGTCTTCTATTTGGCTGTGTGCCCAGTCGAGTCGGTTTGCACCTTTTTCAGTGCGACGGTAACGACGATCAACAAACGCACTTGCCTTGCGCCCGATGAGATATGACATGTTGTCGCCGAGAAATGCTCCTGCTGCAGCAATCACAATGACAAGAGGTATGTGCAAGTCTCCAAGGCCAGCCGCAACTCCGCCAACAATGACCATTGACTCGCTGGGAACAATTGGCACAACTGAGTCGAGAAGCGCGACAGAAAAAATGATGAGGTAGAACCACGGTGAAGTAGAGACGTCAGAGAGCGATTCAAACATCGCATTAAGAAAAGAAAACATCAGAACGACGAGCCTATGCGTTCACCATCAATTACTGCGGCGTGTGCTCGTCGAGGCGCAACAGCATCGCCGACGCGAGAAACGGTGATTCCTGCATCGCGAAGTGCAGTGTTTGAAGAAAGATCGTGGTACAGCCACTCCACGGGTTGGGGTGGAACCGCCAACACCACCCAATCGGGTGTGCGTGTGTCATTCATGCCAGTGGGGTGATGAAGCAAGGTGAGTTCATTGCCGGCAAGCCCCATGGGAACAAGGTCGGTGCTTTGCACGATGCCTTTTGCGTGGGCACGAATGAGCCAGTTTTCCATGTCGAGGGTGATGCCGAGGTCTTGTCCGACCACCATTCCTGGGGTCACGATTTCAACGTTGCATCCACGGTCGGCAAGAAGTTCTGCAACTGAAGTTGCATGGTGGAAACCAATTTCGTCGATGATGACCACTGTGCCGAATGGATCTGCAGACCCGTCAAGCACATGTCGTACATCGGCAACGCCAATGGTGACCCCTTCGCCAGCAACCCACCATGGTTGCTGTGGCTCAGCACCAGTAGCAACCACAACGTGCTGTGCATTGCGTTCAAGCACTAAACCCGGCCACGCGGACACACCGTATTCAATGGCAACCCCGAGTCGTTTGCACTCGGTGAGTTGATTACGAATGAGGTCGCCGAACTCTGCTCTGTTTGGCACGCTCGCTGCAAGGCGCACTTGCCCACCAGCTGCATTTTCTTTTTCAAGAACAGTGACACGGTGTCCATTGCGTGCAGCTGCAATGGCTGCTTGCAAACCAGCGGGTCCTGCACCAACAATTAAGACATGTGCAGGAGTGGGAGAGAGCTTCACATGTTGTGTTGTTTTCCATTCGGCTTCACGCCCAGTTTGTGGGTTTTCAATGCAGCCGAGCCAACGGTTCAGGCCCATGCGCCCCACGCATTCCTGATTGCAACTGAGGCATAAGCGAATGTCGTCGGTTGCCCCTGCACGTGCCTTAGCAGCAAAGTCGGGGTCGGCTATTTGCCCACGCACTACTCCAACAAGATCGCAGTGCCCGTCGGCCAATGCGCGTTCTGCTTGAAGCGGGTCTTTAAAGCGACCAACTCCAACAACGGGAAGGTCGACTGCTTTGCGAATGGCTGAAGGAATGAATGTTGCGTATCCGGGTGGAATATGCATTGATGCTTCAATCATGAACAAGCTTGCAGTTGCCACGCCAATTGATGTGTTGATGTAGTCGACGTTGCCTGATGCTTCTACAAGTTTGGCAACTTCTATTGCTTCCTCAATAGTGGTTCCACCTTCAATGAATTCGTCTCCACACAAGCGAACACCCAGAGCAAGGTCGTTGCCAATTGCTTTGCGTACTGCAGACGAAATGTCGAGTAGTAAACGGGCACGGTTGCTGAGTGAACCACCGTATTGGTCGGTGCGTTTGTTTGTTGCTGGTGAAAGAAATCCACGAACAATAGAAGAGTGGCTGCACTGCAGTTCGATGCCGTCGAATCCGCCTTCTGCACAATTCTCGGCAACGGTGACATAGCCAGCAATGATGTCGTCAATATCGCTTTGAGTGACTGCTTTGGGTACTTCGCGAAAGAGTGGGTCGGCAACAGCACTCGGTGCCCACACAGGAAGCCGGCTGTACATGCTGCTGGCTTGGCCACCGTTGTGGTTGATTTGCGCAAAAATAGGTGTGCGATGTTGATGTACTGCCGACGTGATGTTGCGATAACCAGGAATGACGTCGCGATGAAAGCCGTGGATGAGTTTTTCGTAAGGCCAGTCGGTGGGGTGCGTTGAGTGCTCTTCAGTAATGATGAGCCCAGCTCCACCAGCTGCACGTGCGGCGTAATACGCACTGTGTTGTTCGGTGGGTTTGCCGTTACGTGCGTAGTTGGTGAGATGTGCACTAAAGACGATGCGATTACGAGTGGTGACAGGCCCTAGTTGGAGCGGGGTCCACAAGTACTTGTAACTCACAAAGACAAAGGTTAGGTGGCTTTCGAGGGAAGTGATGGCTCGAGACCAGAACGAAGACGTCGAAGATTAGGAATATGTCGAATGACGACCAAAACTCCAATGCCGGCAGTTGCCCCAACTTCCCAGCCGGGTTTACCTGCCACCGCGATACAGACAGGTAAGAGCACGGTGATGACGAGAGACGAGATCGAAGCTTTTTTCGTCACTTTGCTGAAAGCTGCCCATAAAAGTGCGAGACCAAGGCTGATGAAGGGGTGCACGACAAGCATGGCGCCCGAACCTGTGGCAACTCCTTTGCCGCCAGCGAAGCGGCGTGTGATGGGGTAGACATGGCCCACCACTGCGGCAGCGGCGCACCAATATGCGGCGGCATTTCCAAAAACCGCCAAGCCAAGTGCAGTGGCAACGGCACCTTTCGCTGCATCAAGACCGTAAACGTATGCGCCCTTTTTCATTCCTAACGTGCGCGCCACGTTTGATGCCCCTGGGTTGCCCGAACCAACTGAGGTGATGTCGATGCCATGAGCTTTGGCCACCATAATGGCGCTGGGGAATGTGCCGATGAAATACCCGGCAGTTGCGAGAAGAACGACGAGAAAGAAGTGCACGGTTACAGCATAAACACTGCGCGCCGCGCTTCAAGGACAGCCTCGAGAACGGTACGTGGGGCAACTGCATCGCCAACGAGATGAAACCGAGTGGAGATGTGCTCGGTGGGAAGGCGAAATCCGCAGTCAATGAATGCTGCTGCGCCATATGTGGTGGTTTCACCCGAATAGCGATCTTGTACTTCAACGCTGACGCCTTCGCCCGACTTTATAACTGAACGCACGAGTGCGCGTTTCACCACGCGTGTTCCACGTTGAGCCAAGCGGACATTTGCAGGAGCCAAATCGCCTGAACGTGAAAGTTCGTTTCCGGCAATGTTGTCGGGGGTAATGAGCATTGCACGCTCGCCGAGCCATTGCGCAAGTGCAATAGCAATGGGGCCGCCAATGGGGTCGTGCAAAATGATGTCGCCAGATTCAGGAAGCGCAGCAGAACCATTCATGACGTCAACAACATCAATTGCTGCTGTGTGGTCGGGCAGCGCATACGTAGGGACCCCCGGGCGTGAGCCTGTGCATTGCAGAACAACATCTGCACCATGGTTTGTCGCTTCATCGACGCACACCCCAAAATGAAACTGCACGCTAAGTGCTAAACATTGTTCGTATAGCCAATGCACAAACGCGGCACCTGGGCCGGCGAAAGCGGCAACCCCACCTGCGGAATTTCGTTGTTCGAATACTTCCACCAAGTGGCCTCGACGAGCAGCTGTATATGCGGCTTCTAATCCGGCGGGGCCAGCACCAATAATGGCTACTTTTTTTGATGCAACTTGTGTGTACCAATTGGGGTCGGTGCTTTCGTGGCCAGACGTGGGTTCAACCACACAGGTAACAATGGGGTTACGCGCATCGCGTACTTGGCATGTTTGATTGCATCGAATACAGGGGCGAATCTTTGCCGTGCCGCCACTGAGCATTTTGTTTGCTAAGTCGGGGTCGGCAATTTGTGCTCGAGTCATTTCAACACCAGCACACACGCCCTGTTCTACAGCCTGCATGGCCATGTGTGGTTGTACAACAGAACCTTGTAAGAAGACAGGAATGTTGAGTACTGCTTGTACGCGTTGGGTGATGTCGGTATTGAAACCTTCTGGCTCATGAAAATCGGGGCGAGTTTTTTCGACGGAGAAAATAGAACCACGAACAACTACCAAATAATCAAGCCCGCATGCTGCAAGCTGAGGAGCAAGCTCTACTGCCATATCTGGCGTAATGCCAGCCCATGGTGCAAGCTCATCGCATGAAAGCCTGAGCCCAATGATGGCATCGCCAATTGCTGCACGCACTTTTTCAATGATGCTGCGAGCAAATAACGTTTTGTCTTCGCCCCACACATCGTTGCGATGATTCGTGAGGCCAGAGAGAAATTGCCGGACCAAACTGTGTTGGCCAGCATTGATTTCCACACCATCGCATCCGGAAGAAACGGCAATTCGTGCAGCGTTAACGAAGCCCGCAATGACTTCTTCGATATCGGCTTGTTCCATCCATTTCGGAACTTCACGTGAGTTCACTTCGGGCACTCGGCTTGGTGCCCACAATGGTTGCTGGTGGTATGCAGAAGTGCCTTGCCCGCCTGAGTGGTCGAGAGACGCGATGATTAAACATTTTTCTTGGTGCAATGCAGCTGTCAGTTCGTTGAGCGATTCTGCACAGTGAGACGCGAGTGGCGCACGCTCGTATGGCCAATCGCTGTGGTGCACGCTCATGCCTTCCAGCACAATGACACCGCAGCCACCGTGAGCGCGTCGCGCATAATAGGCAATGTGCTGATCGCTGAAAGTTCGTTCGTCGGTACCGAGGTTGGTGACGTGAGGCCCAAACATCACGCCATTTGGTGCTTGGCAATTGCCAATGTCAACCGGCTCTAGTAACCCCATGAAAAAGAATTTACGACACCACGCTCAAAGCACTGCGAGCAGGCTTCGAGTGGTCTTTGCTGGGCTTTGGGGTAATAGAAACAGGGCTCGCTTGGCGTTCTGCAAGAAGAGTTGCTCCATGCCCCGTGACGCACTCTGGGTCGGGGCCATCGAGTGGTAACCCAGTGAAAAACTTGGCAGCCATACAGCCACCTTGGCAAGAGTCGTAGTTGCCGCACGATGCACAAGCACCAGCCGATTCCGGTTCGCGCAACGAAGTGAAGAGTTCGCTGTCGCGCCACACAGAAGTGAAACCACCAGTGTCGTGAACATTTCCTGCTTTGAACTGGTCGTGCAAAACAAATGGGCAGGCATACACATCGCCAATAGGGTCGATGAGGCACACCACGCGCCCCGCGCCACACATGTTGAGACCGGGCAATGATTCACCTAATGCATTGAGGTGGAAAAATGAATCACCAGTAAGAACGTTGTCGCCGTGTGCCAAGAGCCAGTTATAGATCTGCACTTGTTGTTCGTTGGTGGGGTGCAGATCATTCCATGAATCAACTCCACGGCCGGAAGGGCGGAGTCGAGTAATGCGTAGTTGAGCACCATAAGAGTCGGCGAGAGCTTTGAACTCGTCTAGTTGGTCAACGTTGTGGCGAGTGACCACGACGGAAATTTTAAAAGGACCAAAATTTGCTGCCTTTAAATTGTCCATTGCACGACGAGCAATGTCGTAAGAGCCAACTCCACGTACAGGGTCGTTCGTGATGGCATCAACGCCGTCGAGGCTGATTTGAATATCTAGGTAATCCATCGCGGCAAGGCGTTGTGCGTTTTTCTCATCGATGAAAGCGCCGTTCGTAGAAAACTTCACTCCGATGTCGTTCGCAATGGAGTATTCAATAATGTCGAAAAAGTCGCGGCGCACCATTGGCTCACCGCCACCGATATTGATGTAGAAAACTTGCAAATCGCGAAGCTCGTCGAGCACTGCGAAAGCTTGTTCGGTAGTGAGTTCACGATCATCACGCTGGCCACTGCTCGATAAGCAATGCACGCACTGCAAGTTGCATGCGTAGGTGAGCTCCCAGGTGAGGCAAATGGGAGCGTCGAGACCACGCTTTAATTGTGTAACGAGTTGGCTAGCAGACACGAAGGATTTCCGATTTCGTCAATTGATTGAGAGCTTGTAAAAAAGATGCATCGCGCTCGGTGGCAATTCCGCAAGCGCGCAAGGTGTGGCCAACGCTCGGGTGATCGCCAAGTTCACGCACAACACGCACAACGTCGGGGTGCTTTAAGAAAACCAGGCGGCGGTTGCCGTAGTGGTAGGCGAGGGCGCCAAAGGGTTCAGGCCGCAGAGCAACTTGAGGATGCAATGCGCATGCTGAACTGAGGGTGAGGGTCACGAGTGGCTCAGTACACGCCACACATGCCGTCGATGGAGATCTCTTCGACGAGCAATTCCTCTAAAACCAGCACTTCGGCAGCAGTTTCGAGGTCTTCTTGGCTTGCAGTTTCTACGGTGGCTACGGCAACTGGTGACATGCCCAAATCGTACCGTGTGACAGCGGTCTGATGCTTGGGCTAGCGTCTCATTTATTGACGTGGCCCGCAGGGGCAAAACTTAGAGGGGGAAATCGTGAAGACCAAAGCCGCAATTTTGTGGGAGTTGAATACACCGTGGTCCGTTGAGGAAATTGAGCTTGATGCCCCAAAGGCCGGAGAAGTTCTCGTCAAAATCGCCGCCTCGGGAATGTGCCACAGCGATGAGCACGTGGTCACGGGTGACCTTCCCTTTGCAATGCCCATCATTGGCGGCCATGAAGGCGCCGGCGTTGTTGAAGCAGTGGGCCCAGGAGTGAGCTGGCTTGCACCGGGCGACCATGTGGTGTTCGGGTTCATCCCCTCATGTGGACGTTGCCCAAGTTGCAGCACAGGGCACTCGAACTTGTGCGACATGGGTGCATTGCTGGGCACCGGCAAGCAAATTGCCGACGGCACCTCGCGTCACCATGCACAGGGCCAAGACATCTCCACCATGTGTTTGCTCGGAACTTTTGCGCACCACACAGTGGTCAATGAAGCTTCATGCATCAAAATTGAAAAAGACATTCCACTTGAAAAAGCATGCTTGCTCGGTTGTGGTGTTGTTACTGGCTGGGGAAGCAGTGTGTATGCCGC
>CAFBQU010000024.1_pt1 | contig 24342 bp, 22 predicted proteins | sample 7270051 | NCBI WGS metagenome assembly CAFBQU01 (sample SAMEA6814184, study PRJEB35770) | uncultured Acidimicrobiaceae bacterium | biome: Freshwater; feature: Freshwater reservoir; material: water | place: Czech Republic | collected 2016-11-09 | depth 30m m
GGGTGGCCTTGCAGTTGCCATGTTGTGTTTAGTTACTACACGAACTTGGTTCTTGCAGGTGGTCGATGCAGAAGGTTTGCAAGAACGCGTTCAAGAAGTTCGTACACGTACTGTGCAGCTGCTGCCCGAGCGCGGGCGTATCTTCGATTCTGCTGGGCGCATCGTTGCCGATAACGAACGAGTGCTCACGGTCACTATCGACCGCAACGTCATTGTTGATGCTGGCGACCGGGCGCAACTTTTCTTGCGCATCTCTGGGCCGCTGCAAACGCCATTTGCCGAACTTGAACGCCGGTATAAAAGCAAGCGCTACGACGCGTTGCAACCGTTGCCCTTGAAGGAAGGCGTGTCGGAACAAACAGCGCTCTTCCTCAAAGAACGTTCGGAAGACTACCCAGGTGTAGATATCTCGGAAGATTGGAAACGCGAGTACCCGTATGCGCCTGTAGCTAGCCATGTAGTGGGTTTCCTTGGCGCAATTTTGGAGCGCCAGCTGCCGTATTACTTGGCATTGAAATATTCGCCAAATGAACGTGTAGGTCAATACGGGGTAGAACAAACCTACGAATCGGTGCTTCGCGGCAAACCTGGGTACATGCGCTATGAAGTAAATGCCCGCGGACAAATTTTGCGACAGATGGAACGCGTAGAACCGGTTCCGGGGAACGACATCCAGCTCACTGTCGACTTGAAGTATCAGCAATACGCCGAACAAGCATTGGAAACGGAATTGAAATTGCGCCGTCGAGTTGATGCCGGCACAGTGAAATTGCCTGACGGAACACAAGACCCGGCATTTGCTCCAGAAAATCTGTACAAGGCGCCTGCTGGTTCAACAGTTCTATTGAACAATGTCACTGGTGAAGTCATCGCAATGGCGAGTTATCCGAACTTCGATAACCGGTGGTTTGGCTCCGGCATTAGTTCTGAGAAGTTTCAACAACTTTTTCCACAAACCAAAGACCCCGACATGGCGATCATGGTGAACAGGGCCGTGAGCGGTCGCTACAACTTGGGCTCTACCTTCAAACCATTCACTGCATTTGCGGCATTGAATACCGGGCAATTGGTAGGCGGAGCAGACTTCGTTTATAAAGATCAAGGAACCTACAAACTTGAATCGATTCCTAATGGTCGTTGCAATGAAGGTGTGAAGTGTGTTTTCAAAAACGCGTTCTGTGCAAGTACCAACTCGCCATGTACTTATGGCCCGGTGAATGTTGAAGATGCATTAGCGGTTTCTAGTGACGCGTTCTTTTATAAAATTGGTGAGCAGATACTTACGCAACGCGGATACAAGCCCATTTTGGAAGAGCAAGTGCGCCTCTTTGGTTTCGGTTCTCCAACCGGAATTGATCTTCCCTATGAATTCGGTGGTGCACTGCCGAGCAAGGCACTGAAAAAGCAGTTGGCCGAAGATGGGGCAATTAGTAAGGAAGAAGGTCGTGCCTACTATGTGGGCGACAACGTGCAGTTTGCTATTGGTCAGGGCCTATTGTCGGCAACGCCCATACAAGTTGCCGTTGCGTATTCGGCCATCGCAAATGGTGGTTCTGTTGTGACTCCGCACGTCGTGAAAGCAATTCTTGTTCCGGGAACGCCAGATGGTGACTCTGGGTTCATTGACGTGGCGCAAATGGTGATCGAGAAAGACTTCTCACAGGGTCGAGTACAACGAGAAATCGATATGAAAAAGGAAGATCGTGATGCCATTGTTGCCGGTCTCACAAGAGTGATTGACGGTAAGGGCGTGAATTGGGGTTTTTATCACAAGGCCACAGGAGAACTTCTTTTTAAAAACTACGCGCGCAAGGCATTGCCCATAGCGGGCAAAACAGGAACCGCGCAAGGTTTTGGTAACTATCCGTGGAACGACTCCTCTGCATTTGCCGCATTTAGTCTCGACCCTCAGCAGCCTTATACCGCTGTGGCGTATTTAGAAAAATCTGGTTATGGGTCGCAGGCGGCGGCACCGGTGGTGAAGTGTTTGTTCTCTGCGTTAGCGGGTCAAACAAAGCCGAGTGCTGTGGTGCCCAGTGACCCCATTGATCTCAATGCCACTGCCGTTTCACCCATTCAGTTTCTTGCAAGCCCGTTATGCCTGAGTGGTTTTGGTGGAAGCGTGCGCGATTAATGGGCATCTTCGACAATGTGCGTCTGGGTGGTTCTACGTCATTAAGTGGGCGCAGTACTTCAACAATGGGAAACTTGCGCCGCAGTATGGCCGACCCGAGTCGCAACGTCGACTGGATACTGATGTTTGCCACCGTTGGCTTATCGGTGATTGGGGCTATTGCGGTGTATTCATGCACGCGGCCACGACTCCTTGCCCAAGGTCTTGACCCATATTATTTTTTGCAACGACAAATTATTTATCTCATCGCGGCTGCTGTTGCGATGGTGGTTCTCATGGCAACCGACTACGAGTGGTTGCGCGGACGTAGTGAATTTCTCTTCGGTGCGTCGCTCGTCGCACTCATTTTGGTTCTCGTGGCAGGCACGGTCCGCGGTGGCGCTCGCTTGTCGTTCGACTTTGGGTTCGCGTCGTTTCAGCCCGCAGAATTCACCAAGTTCACTTTGCTGTTGTTGCTTGCGGGGTATCTCTCTGAGGAAGAAGTGGCGGAAGTGAACTACCAGAGGTTCATTTCCACCTTGCTCATTTTGGGTACCGCAGTGGGGCTCATTTTGTTGCAGCCCGACCTTGGCTCGGCTTCAGTGCTCATTGCCTGTGCAATGGGTCTCTTACTCATCGCTGGTGCCAAATGGAAGTACATCGCGTCAATCACGTTGCTTGCCACAGTGTCGGCATTTGCCGTTGTCGTCAGTGGGGTGGTGAAGACGTATCAAATTAAGCGCATCGAGGCCTTTTTGAACCAGAACTCCACTGAAGAGAAGTTGAAAGCAGTGGTGTTGCAAGTGCGGTTCGCCAAAAGGGCGGTTTCGACCGGAGGATTCACGGGGAAGGGCTTCTTGAAAGGGCCCCTCACCAACGGCGGTTTCATCCCCGTGCAATCCACCGACTTCATCTTTTCCGCCATCGGTGAGCAATTCGGGATGATTGGCGCAGGGCTCACCATCACGCTCGTCGCACTCCTCATCTGGAGGATCTGGCGTATCGGACGACTGGCTCGTACGCGTTTGGGGCAATTCATTGCCATCGGCGCATTCACCATGATCTTGTGGCAAAGTTTTCAAAATATTGCGATGACCATCGGAATTATGCCCGTTTCGGGGCTTCCGTTGCCGTTTGTGTCCTATGGAGGGTCGCATTTAGTGGCTTTTGCCATGATTATTGGCCTTGTCCAAAGTGTTCACATGCGACGGCTGCGATAGCAGGTAGTCTCGTAACCGTGCGGTAATAGCCGCTCGCTGCGACCCTTTTGTCCGAGCTTTGTTCGACACTGTTGGGGCGCGCGCGATACACAGAATCGAGACATCATGAATGAATTTTCGCAAGGGGAGCCTTCTCCCTCTTCGCCCTCATCAGGGGACACTGAAGGCGGTACGAGTGCCGCGCAGCGTCGCCGGCGCGGTTCACGGGGCGGCCGTAATCGCAGTCGCAGTGCCTCGGGAGCTGCGAATCCCAACAGTCAACACAGCGATGCTGCGCCAGACGCAGGAAGTGTCGACCCACAGCGTCGTCCTCAAATAGGTGACACCCGCCCCGCTCCGCGGCCTGCATCTCCCGCTACGGGTGGCCAAGCCGCAGGTGAAACGAAAAAGACCGACGGCAAGTCGAGCAACAACAAGCGCCGTCGCGGTGGTCGTGGACGCTCAGGAGGCTCTGGGGCAAATCGTGCGCGCGAAGGTGCAGTGCTCGATGCCGACATCGTGGAACGTCGTCGTGGTCGCGAGCGCAATGGTCGACCCGTTGGTCGCTACCTCATGTGCGTTCAAGTTCGTGACGGGTTCACCCAAGTAGCAGTGCTCGAGGGACGAAAACTCATTGAGCATTACGTCAGCCGTCCGGCCGACGACGCCAACCAGATCTACGGCAATATCTACATTGGTCGCGTACAAAACGTCCTTCCAGGTATGGAAGCTGCTTTCGTCGACATTTCCACACCCAAAAATGCAGTGTTGTATCGCGGAGATGTTCAGTACGACACCGAAGACATCGTTGAAAAGCCTGAAGATAAGCGCATCGAGGAAATTCTCAAAGCGCGCCAACTTATTTTGTGCCAAGTAACAAAAAACCCGATTTCGGCAAAAGGTGCGCGACTTACTCAGGAAGTGTCGCTTCCCGGCCGTTTTGTGGTGCTCATCCCTCATTCCAAGACATATGGCATCTCGAAGCGCTTGCCCGACGATGAACGTAAGCGTTTGCGCTCGGTGCTCGATCGTGTGAAGCCAGCCGAACACGGTCTCATTGTTCGTACAGCAGCCGAACACGCAACTGAGCAAGAACTTCGTGCCGACATGGCGCGCTTGCTGGAAGAGTGGGAGCGCATCGACGCTGCTGCGAAAAAAGCAACCGGGCCAACCTTGCTTTACCGTGAGCCAAGTGTTGCAGTGCGAGTGATTCGCGAAGAATTCAATGCGGAATATCGCGGTGTCATCATCGACGACCAGCAATTGTTTGAAGACGTGAAGGGTTATGTTGGCGCATTCAACCCAGAGCTTGCAGACCGTGTAGAGCTATATGGTTCAACGTCAACAAGCGGGGGAGTCGACACCGCTGAAGGCGAAGAATCAGAAGTTCCCACGTTGCCGATCTTCGAGAACTATCACGTGCACGAACAGTTGCATAAGGCGCTCGACCGAAAAGTGTGGCTGCCCTCCGGAGGCTCGCTCATCATCGAGCACACTGAAGCCCTCACGGTCATCGACGTCAACACCGGCAAGAACGTGGGTACTTCGAACCTCGAGGAAACCGTGTTCCATAACAACCTCGAAGCCGCCGAAGAAATTGCCTTGCAGCTCCGTTTGCGCGACATTGGTGGCATCATTGTCATCGACTTCATCGACATGGAAATTAAGGAAAACCGTCGCAAGGTGGTCGATTCATTCCGCTCCGCCTTGTCGCGCGACAAAACACGGACTCAAGTACTCGACGTATCAGATCTCGGTCTGGTGGAAATGACACGGAAGCGTATTGGCGAGGGTCTCCTCACCAGTTTTGCCACACCGTGTCCCGATTGCGATGCGCGCGGCATCGTGGTCGACTATGGCCTCATCGGCTAAATCTCTTGCACTATCGCCATTTCAACCCCGCTGGGGGTTGGTTTGGCGAGTTCACCACTTATATGATGGGAAATCGTTATGTACGCAGTCATCGCCTCCGGCGGAAAACAAGAAAAAGTCTCACAGGGCGAAAAAGTCCAGGTCGAGCTTCTCGGCATTGCCGATGGTGAAGAGGTGCGTTTCGCACCTGTTCTCTTCGTCGATGGCGACACCGTCCTCGCTACGCCCGACCAGTTGAAGGGCGTCAGCGTTGTTGGCCGCGTCATTGGAACCACTGGTGGTCCAAAAATTGATGGTTTCACCTACAAGCGCCGCACGAACCAGCGCCGTCGCTATGGGCACCGTCAAAAGTATTCTGTTGTTGAAATCACTTCTATCGCGAAAGGCTGACCATGTCGAAGACCAAAGGCGGCGGCTCCACACGTAACGGCCGCGACTCAAATGCTCAACGCCTCGGAGTAAAAGTATTCGACGGCACAGCTATTCACGCCGGAACCATTTTGGTCCGTCAGCGTGGTACTCGCTTTCACCCAGGCAAAAACGTAGGTATCGGCAAAGACGACACCTTGTTTGCGCTTTCTGAAGGCAGTGTAAAATTCGGCGAACGTCGCGGCCGCAAGGTTGTCGACATCGTTCCGTTCGCTTCGTAATTCTTTTTACGGCGTAATGCCGCGCGGAAGCTGACTTTCGCGCCAATTCAGCAACTGTTGTGCCTGCGTAAATGCGTATTGGTCGGTCATGCCACCGACGTACTCCACAATGATGCGCATACGGTGTTCTGTATCGTGCGCTGCCTCTGCCCCCTGTACAAGGTGCGGGAATGCCCTGTAGTGCTCGACGAGCGCCTGCAGCAACGTAATGACTGCTTGTGCTTGAGCCTGTGATTCAGGACGCAGGTACACGCGCTCGTAGTTGAACTGACGAAATGCACCAAGAGCTTCAGCGATGTCTGCATTCATTGCGATGCGCGTTGTTTGGGTGGTGGCGCCCACCATGCCATTGATAAAAGCAGCAAGTTGTTGACCACGCGTAGTGCCGCAGCGCTCTTGCACGATGGCGGGAAGTTCGTGTGGGAAAACAATGCCGGCTGCAACTGCATCTTCAAAGTCGTGGCAAACATAAGCAATGCGGTCGGCCCACGACACCACTTCGCCCTCGGGAGTAAGTGGTGCTGGGCGCGACCAAGAGTGGTTGCGAATACCGTCGAGTGTTTCGCGACACAGGTTTAACGAATTCAAAGTAACGTCGGCACCCCACAGGGCGTGGTCGTAGCCGCCAACAATGTAGGGGCTCAGCGCATCTTCACTGGCGTGGCCGCCCGGGCCATGACCGCAGTCGTGACCAATGGCAATTGCTTCGGTGAGTGCAACATTGAGCCCGAGTGCTCGAGAAATTGCCGTTGCTACCTGTGCCACTTCAAGCGCGTGGGTGAGGCGAGTGCGTTGATGGTCGTCGGGAAAGACAAACACTTGGGTTTTGCCGGCAAGGCGACGAAAAGCATTGGCGTGCAAGATGCGGTCGCGGTCGCGTTCGAAGCAGGTGCGAAAGAGATCGGGAGACTCGGGAATGGCCCGTACGCCTGCTCCAAGAGACAAGGTGGCAAGTGGGCTGTAGAGATGTGCTTCATTTTCTTCACGTTGTTCACGTGTGACAACGCTTTGTGACCCTGTGCTTGCCGTGGAAGTGCTGTGGGCAAAGCGAACGGAGGCTGGGCTGTGGGGCAATATGTGCCCTGCCATGGTGGAAGCCCAGGTACTGGCGCGGTCGGGGGAGGGGCCTTGCGTGTCATGTGCCATGAAATGAACGATACGACATGGGTGTCTCACAACTAGCCTGCAAAGAACCATGAGCGCATTTGTCGATGAGTCCCAATTAAACGTGCGCGGCGGTGACGGCGGAGCTGGCTGCGTCAGTTTTCGTCGCGAAGGCCCAGAAGCATTCGGAGGTCCAAACGGCGGAGACGGCGGCAACGGAGGCGATGTGTGGCTCATTGCCGACCGCAACGTGTCGTCGCTTCTCGCTTTTCGCGACCACCCCCACCGTCGAGCCGAAGACGGCGTTCACGGCATGGGCAAAGATCAACACGGTCGACAAGGTAAAGAACTTGTGGTGCACGTTCCCGAGGGAACCGTTATTAAAGACTTGTACACGGGCGAGCCTTTGGCAGACCTCGTCAACCACGGCGATAAGTGGTGTGTTGTTACTGGTGGCCGAGGTGGCCGCGGTAATGCCCGCTTTCTCATCAACCGACGCCGTGCACCAAAAATTGCCGAGCAAGGTGAAATGGGTGAAGAGCGTTGGTTGAAACTTGAACTCAAACTCATGGCCGACGTTGCATTGGTGGGTTTCCCTAATGCCGGCAAGAGCACATTCATTAGTGCGGTATCTGCGGCGAAACCAAAAATCGCAAACTATCCCTTTACTACTCTTGAACCACACCTAGGTGTTGTACGTATCGATAGCAGTACAGAATTTGTGCTTGCCGATATTCCCGGCATCATCGAAGGAGCGAGCGAAGGTCGCGGACTCGGGCATCAGTTTTTGCGACACATTGAACGAGCACGTGTTTTGTGTGTGCTCATCGATCTAGCTGCAGTTGACGGTTTGCCGCCAGCAGAACAAGAGGAAATTCTGTTGCGTGAACTTGGTGCGTATGAACCAGAACTCCTCACGCGTCCTCGTCTCATTGTGGGAAATAAAATTGACATCGCAGAGCCTTCCATCGTTGCGGGCTGGGAGGGTCTCACCATGTCGGGTGTGACCCAACAAGGCGTGCGCAATGTGGTGGGTAAATTGGCTCAACTCGTGTCTGAAGCGCGAAACCAGGAACCAGTGCGTGAAGCGAAGGTTATTTTGCGACCAGAACCCAAAGGAACTCATATTGAGCGCCTCGGTGAAGGAGAATTCCGTATTCATGGTCGCAATGCTGAACGGTCGGTGGCAATTAACGATGTCTCTACACCAGAAGCTTTGAACTACATCGATGAGCGACTCAAGAAAATGGGAGCATTGCGACTGCTTGCCCGGGCAGGAGCACAAGAGGGTGACATTGTGTGGATTGGCTCATTCTCATTTGAATACTCGCCAGATTTATAAGATACATACTCAAGTAAAAGCGAAACTGTTATGACTCAAAATAGTGCTCACAAATTATGCGCCGTCATCAAGGTCGGTACGAGCTCTATTACCCATGCCGACGGAACAATTAACGACAACATGGTTGTCGCGTTGTGTCGACAGATCGTTGAACTGAAAAACGCCGGGGTAGAGGTTCTGCTCGTCACCTCGGGCGCGGTGGCCGCTGGTGTTGCTGCAATGGGTTTGTCTGAACGCCCCAGTGACGTATCTACGTTGCAAGCACTCGCAGCAATTGGTCAAAGCCGGTTGATGCAGCGCTATAACGATGAATTTGCCTTGCATGGTGCCATCGGCGCACAGGTGCTTCTTGTTCCTCACGACTTTGCCGACCGTCAGCAATATCTGCATGCTCGACAAACAATGTTGCGGTTGCTCGAACTTGGTGTAGTGCCAATTGTGAATGAAAACGATGCCATCGCAAATGATGAAATACGTTTTGGTGACAACGACCGAATTGCTGCGTTGGTAGCGCACAGCGTGAGCGCCGATGTTCTTGTGCTCCTCACCGATCAAGACGGGCTCTTCACTTCCGACCCTCGCTATAACGACGACGCTCAACTTATTGCTGAAGTGCAGTCGAGCAGCGATTTGCTCTCTATTTCAGCGGGCAGTGCCGGCACAGCGCGTGGTAGTGGCGGTATGGCGTCGAAGCTGTCTGCAGCTCGCATTGCGTCGTGGTCGGGAATCCGAACCGTTATTGCACGTGCAACGAAAGAAAATGTTGTGGTCGATGCTGTGCAGTCGCGTTCTGGTGTGGGCACCACCTTTGTGGGTCGCGATCGCCAACTTTCTGCACGCAAACTCTGGATTGCCTTTGCGGCCGAGACAACGGGTTCTGTTGTTATTGATAAAGGAGCAACGCAGGCTCTCTTAAACCGCGGCACATCACTACTAGCTGTTGGGGTTGTGTCCTTTACGGGGCAATTCGAACACGGTGAAGTTGTGGAAGTGCTGAGTGAAAAAGGTGAACTCGTGGCACGCGGTGCAAGTGCTATTAGTTCTCTCGAGTTGTCATCTGCCAAAGGAAAAGGTGCAGATCATTCTCCGCTTGTTGTGCACCGCGACGAGCTAGTGCTCCTCATGGGTGACTTCTGAATTGAGTTTCTGAAACCTATTCACAAGTTGCCGCACTTCAGGAACATGGAAAACGAAGAGTAGTGCGGCATAGACGCCGAGTCCGATTGCGCCACATAAAACAGTGCGAATGAGCGCAAGTAGCCCCGATGTTGCGCCAAGAGCACGCCCAAGTATCCATGCAGCTTCTGCGGCAACGATGGCGCTGATGAGCATCGGGAGAAGTGACTTCAGCATTGCTTGCATCTCAAACTCGGGAACTTTTGCTTCGAGTACTGCAAGTGCAATGACCGCGCTCACGAGATATGCGAGCGCGAAAGCCAACCCCAAGCCAAGGATGCCAAAGTGACGCACCAAAATGAGGGCGAATGCAATATTGAGAATGTTCTCAAAGCAATTGATGACAAAAGGAGTGCGGGTGTCGTTGTGCGCATAAAAACCTCTCAGCACAAAGAGGTACACCGAGAACCCGACCAAACCTATGGAGAACCCCATGAGCGCGCGAGAGGTGTTGAGTGCAGCATCGGCTGTGAAGTTGCCGTGTTGCAGTAGGGCGCCAATGGTGGGGCGTGCCGTGACAAGAACAAGGAAACTGAAGGGCAATGTAAGAAGTGCAATGAGGCGAATGCCAAGAGACATGCGCTCTACGAATCTTTCCTTATTGCGCTCGGTGACCGCACGAGTTAATTCGGGAGCAAAGGTGGTGGCTAACGAAACGGCAAGAAGACCGTGTGGCAACTGAAAGAAAATATACGCCTTGGTGTAGGCATCGGGCCCGCCGCTTCCCGGGCGAGCAAGGTTGCGAATAAAGATGAGTGAAATTTGATTAGCGACAACATAGCCAAATGTCCACGTGGAGAGACGTGCGAGTTTCTTGACTGCAGGATGTGAAAACTGAGGTCGAAAATGGAAACCAATGTTTTCGCGGCGAAATGAGACCACGAGAAGTGCAGCCATGACAGCTATACCGCCTGTTGCGCCGAGGCCTAAGAGCCAGCGCAGTGCAGAGCTGTCATTCACAGAAGAAAGCGTTGGTTTGCCATCGAGCACGGCGGGAATGAAAAGGAGCGAAATGATGATGATGACATTGGAAGCAACAGGTGCCCAGGCGGCAGCGAAGAATTTCCTTCGTGCGTTGAGCGCGGCAGTCATCAGTGCAGTGACGCCATAGAAGAAAATCTGCACCAGAAAAATACGTGTGAGTAGAGTGCCGATGCGTTGGTATTCGCTGGCATCGACGGTCGATGAGGTGTGCAGCGCAAAAAGATGAAAGATGGGTGAAGCTAGAGCAACCGCAATGGTGGTGGCTGCTGCAAGAACAACGAGCCCCACAGAAAAGACAGCGTCTGATGCAGTCTGAGAGTCTTCATCGCTGTGTGATTGGTCGGCAAAAATGCGTGTGAAGAGTGGCACAAGCGATGCTGAAAAGACACCGCCAATAAAGAGTTCATAGATGGAGTTCGGCGAGTTGTTGGCGCCGTCGTAAGCGTCGGCAAGGGCGGTTTGCCCAATAACAATGCCAAAGACCACGATGCGAATGAGACCTGTGAGGCGCGAGAGTGCCGTACCCGATGCAACGGCAATGTTGGAGCGCACAAGGCCAGCTCGAGGGGAGGTGTTTTGGCGGTCCATTCGTAGTGAGAGCGTACCGAACAGTAAGGTTGAGACATGGGGAATCGCTTTGAATCAGTGCAGGCTGTCCGTGATGGGCTCAAAGATGTCAATTATTTGGCAGATGACGGCATTGCCAGTGTGGCCTTTTTGGCCGATCGCTTAGGTAAGCCAGTTCTTGTCGAGGGGCCAGCCGGTACCGGTAAAACCCAACTGGCAAAGAGCATCGCCGAACTCACCGGAGCGCGACTCATCCGTTTGCAGTGTTATGAGGGGCTCGACGAGTCGAAGGCGCTCTACGAATGGAACTACAAAAAGCAGTTGTTGCGCATTCAAGCCGACAAGAACTCCGACTCCTGGAGCGACGTCCAAGACGACATTTTCAGCGAGGAATTCTTGCTCACGCGTCCATTGCTCGAAGCCATTCGCGCAGATGACCCAGTAGTGCTGCTCATCGACGAAGTCGACCGTGTGGAAATGGAAACTGAAGCATTGCTGCTCGAAATCTTGAGCGAGTATCAAGTGTCTATTCCCGAACTTGGCACTATTACTGCTAAGCAAATTCCGTTGGTGTTCCTCACGTCCAACAACACACGCGAACTTTCAGAGGCTCTGAAGCGCCGTTGCTTGTACCTACATGTCGACTACCCAGACCTCGAGCGCGAAAAACTCATTGTGCTCACCAAGGTAGAAGGCATTACAGAGCATCTCGCCGACCAAGTGGCACGTATTGTTCGCAACATTCGTCAGCTCGACTTGAAGAAGTCACCATCGGTGAGTGAAACACTCGACTGGGCTCGCACCTTGATGCTCTTGGGCATTGAGCACATCGACGCTGAACAGGCAAAAGAGACCTTGCATATTTTGCTCAAGTACCAAACCGACATCGCCAAAGCGGTGAAGGAATTGTCTTCAGACAAATAGGAATCACAGCACATGCTCGATTTGATGGCAGGTTTCGTTGCAGAACTGCGTAGTGCAGGTCTGCCCGTCAGCCTGACCGAAAACCTCGATGCGATGGAGGCCATTCGCCAAATTCCTATTGAAGACCGTGATGCGTTTAAGTACGCACTCGGTGCGACTTTGGTGAAGAACTCCGCGCACTGGAAAGCATTCGAAACTGTTTTCGAAGTCTATTTCTCTTTGCGTGGTCCTGAATACTCCATCAAAGACGAAGACTCTCCCGATGAGTTTTGGCGCGAGATGCAAGATCAAATGCGTCAAGGCGAGGGTAAGGGTGGCGGCGGCGCCATGGACTCTCTCACGCAAGAAGAGATGATGAATCTCCTCATGCGTGCACTCATGAATGGCGACCAAGCCATGATGCGTGCAATGGCGCGCCAGGCCGTACAGCGTTTTGCTGGTATGGAACCCGGTCGCCCTGTGGGTGGAACCTATTATCTGTATCGCACTTTGCGAAATCTCGACTTAGAGAACATGCTCGACAAATTGCAAGATGCTCAGCGTGAAACTGCAACTGAACCACTGACCGATCTTGAAGAGCGTCTCAACAAAGATGAGATGGAAAGTCGCATCGAGAAATTTAAACAAGAAATTGAAGCAGAAATTCGCCGCAAGCTTGTTGCCGACCGTGGTGCTGAAGCAATGGCAAAAACCTTGCGCAAGCCGCTTCCCGAAGACGTTGAATTTATGCATGCCAGCCGTGACGAAATGGCAAACCTCAAAAAGGCTTTGTATCCATTAACGCGCAAAATTGCAGCACGCCTCACGCGTAAGCGCCGCAAAGGACGCAAAGGTCCACTCGACTTCCGTAACACCGTTCGCCACTCGTTGGCATACGGTGGCGTGCCAGCTGAACCCAAGTTCCGCTCGCCGCGGCCCTCAAAGCCTGAGCTCATGGTGGTTGCCGATATTTCCGGCAGCGTGGCAGCTTTTGCTCGTTTCACATTGATGCTGGTGTATGCACTGCAGGGTCAGTTCTCTAAAGTGCGGTCATTCGTGTTCATCGACGGACTCGATGAAGTAACTGAATACTTCAAATCAACTGAAGATATTGCTGAAGCCATTCAACGTGTCAATACCGAAGCCGATGTGGTGTGGGTCGATGGGCATAGCGACTATGGGCATGCTTTTGAAGTGTTCTGGGAAAAGTATGGTCGCGATGTGAACGCCAAGACCACAGTGTTATTGCTTGGCGATGCCCGCAACAACTATCACGCCGCACAGAGTTGGGTAGTAAAAGAAATCAAAAAGAGCGCCAAGAGCGTGTATTGGCTGAACCCAGAACCGCGGTCCTATTGGAATACGGGCGACTCCATCGTGGGCGAATACGGAAACCACACCGATGGCGTATATGAATGTCGCAACCTACGTCAGCTCGAGGCCTTCGTCGAGAAGTTGGTATGAGTTCAACACGTGTCATTCTCATACGACACGGTGAGTCACAGGTAGCAGTCGACAAAATCATTGGCGGCTTCCGCACCTGTAACGGGCTGTCTGAACTAGGTCGTCGTCAGGCTGCTGCGCTCGGTCAACGATTCGCATTTGAGAACGCGCAAGTGCCCGGCTCGCTCTTGCCCACTGTGTTCATTGCTAGCCATTTTGCGCGTGCTCAAGAGACCGCTCAGCTCATCGCTCACGGAATAGGAAATCCACCTCTTCTCACCGACGCCGAGTTTGGTGAGCACGACCCAGGCCCAATTTGTGACGGCATGCCATATGGCGACTTCTTGGAAAAATATGGTCATCGCAACTGGGAAACCGACCCGTATGACGAAACGTACCCAGGTGGAGAAACAGTTGCAGCCTTCCAATTGCGAGTGGGCTCTGCTTTGCGACGCGTTGTTGATGCCCATCCGGGTGAAACCATTGTTATCTCGTGTCATGCAGGTGTGATCGATACGTGCCTGCGTTATGCGCTGCGTGCTGCTCCCACGGGCGAGTTCGAAGTGCATACGGTCAACACCTCTGTAACGGAAATTGTTCATGTGCGCCCAGGCCGTTGGAAACTTGTGCGCTACAACGACACCGCGCATTTGCTGGGTATTCAATAGCAATCTGTCTTGTTGGTTTAAGATGCTCCTGATCGCGGCATGCGAAAACGTAAGGGAGCGCAATGGGTGCATTGACAGGAAAAGTTGCAGTTGTCATCGGTGGGCATTCAGGCTTCGGTGAAGCAATCGTTCAACGGTTTCATCGTGAAGGAGCACAAATTGCCATTGCAGCACGTCGCATCGATGTGGTCAATGCTGCTGCTGGCGCTGTCGGCGGCAAGGGCTACCAATGTGACATTACAAATAACGACGACGTGGTGGCTTTGATTCAGAATGTTGAGAAAGATTTTGGGCGTATTGATATTGCGGTGAACTGTGCCGGCTACGAGCAAAGTACGCCAATTGCTGAACTCACTCCAGAGAAGCTTGTGGCAATGCAGGCGGTTCAATTTACGGGTGCCATTTACTGCATGCAGCACTTTGGTAACTCAATGGCAGCTTCTGGGGGAGGCACATTTCTGTCGATCTCTTCTCAAACTGCACACAGTCCAGCCATTGGTTTGGCGGCGTATGGAAGTTCTAAAGCCGGCGTCGAATATGCAACCAAAATTGCTGCTGTTGAATATGGGCCAAAGGGAGTGCGGTTCAACTGCGTTGCAGCTGGGCTCATTGAAACACCTATGACTGCTCGTGTGTTTAAGGTCGACTACGCCATTCAAGCCCTCACAGAACTCACTCCTGTTCGACACATGGGTGCAAGTGAAGATATTGCCAAAGCCGCATATTTCTTTTGTAGCGATGAGGCACGCTTCGTCACTGGTCAAACCTTGTGTGTCGATGGTGGTGCGTCATTGCATGGCCTCCCGACGCCTCTTCATTATGCCGATGCGGCTCGGCGCATGGCCGAAAAACCTTCCGACAGCAAATAGGCACTATGTCTCGCATTGCCGTTGTCGGAGCGGGTCCAGCTGGTTGTGTTGTCACTCAGCGCCTCATTAACGCCGGACACTCAGTTGTGCTCTTTGAGCAGGGCGTTGGCCTTGAGGATGCACACTCGGCGCGCAGCTCAATGCACTTCTCCGACGCGTTGAGAGAAGAGCAACTCCTCGACACGTCGAGTTTTGTGACCGACGCGGGGCCACACGCATTGCCATACTTGCGGGGTCAAGGTGTTGGTGGAACTTCGGCAGTAAATGCAATGGTGCAAACCTGGGGTTGCCCCGACGACTACAACCAGTGGGAGCGCATCTATGGCTGCACGGGTTGGGGGTGGAGTGCAGTGCGTCAGGAGTTTCAGAGTCTGCATATGGGCTCCTCGCGACCGCTGCACTTAGGGCAGTTCTCTCAAGACGTGGTGAGTTCTGTGCAGCGTATGGGGGCTGGCGAAGTGCAACACGGTACTGCGTGTGCAGACGGTGCAGGTTCTGTGGCGCTTTCAATGGTTGACGGCAAACGACTCGATGCTTTCTCTGCGTACGTCCTTCCGCTCATGCGTCATGCAAATACTGCTGAACTTCTTGAACTGCGCACACAGAGCAAAGTTGAAGCGGTCGTGTTGGAAGGGGGAGTTGCTCGAGGTGTCGTCTTGGCCGACGGTACCGAAGAACAATTCGACGCCGTTGTGATGTGCGCAGGGGCAATTTGGACTCCACTTCTTCTTTTGCGTAGCGGCCTCTATGGCCCCGCAATTGGTCGGAACCTCCAAGATCATCCGTCGTTATCGATCATTGTGCAAATGGCACAAAACGTAGAAGAAATTGCGCCTGAAGTGACATCGCTGGTTGTTGCCTCATCGGCAATGGGGGAAAGCAACATCCATCTTTTGCCAGTGAATGCTGCAAGTAGTGGCAACGGGATGCAATTTGCTCAACTCGCAGCTGCCGTCACAAAGGTCTCTTCACGTGGTCTGGTGAAAGAGGTGAATCAAAAAGCCGAAATTTCTTTATGTTCGCTTTCCACAACTGACGATGCAGAGGCAATGCGAGCAGCTCTCATTTTAGCCTCAGATGTTTTGTCGGCTGTTAAAGAAAATGGCTCGGTCGTGGAATGTTATGTAGACAATGAAGGAACACGTCTGCATGAACTCATCGCTCATGACGAAGCGAGCATGATGAAATTCGTAAGACGACAACTGGGTGCGTATTCGCACGTGGCGGGAACTTGCGCAATGGGCGATAAAGAAAGCGATCGCGCTGCAGTGAATGCCGGCGGAGCAGTATTTAACACCAAGCAACTGTGGGTTGCCGATGCGTCAATTTTCCCCGATATTCCTCGTGGAGCAACGCAATTGCCTACCATGATGGCGGCGAGTCGCATTGCGCGTGGAATTGCTCAACAACTTGCCTAATTTCTGAAAGGCTTCACCTGTGTCACTCATCAGTATCTTTCGTAAATCAAGGCATCGCGAATGGCGTAAGCCTGGCCATGAAACCCATGAAATTTTGTTGTCGGCAAATGACCCAAATGCTGAAGAATTTGCGCGAGCACTGCGGGGAGTCAACGTCGATGTTTGTGTTCTCGCCAATATCAACAAATGGTTAGAAGAAACCGTTGCTGTGCGGGCAATTGCTCACGATGGCAAAATGTATCAAGCACGTATTGCAATTATTCGCGGTGCACCTTCAGGTGAGCTCGCACTCCAGGTAGCCGGAGTTTTGTCTATTGCTTTTGCAAGTAATTTCACTCAGCGGCAACTGAAGCTGGCTGTGAAGCACGCAATGCCCGCTTCACCAAAATAACCCAGGCCGCTACGGCGCAGAGGCTAAACAAGATCCACTGAATTGCATACGACATGTGTGGACCATTGTCGGTTTTGGGGCTGCTTACCCGTGCCGGAAGCGATGATGTAATTTGTGGTGAATCGAGCAAGTCGATATAAAACGGCAAAACAGTTTGTTGTGCGTTCAATTGCGTTTGCCCACTCAGCCTTTCCACATCGAGATGCTGTGCTTCGGTCAGTATTCCCGTTGCGGGGTCACTCAATGCTCCCACGCGTCGCTCTTGAGAAATACGAATACGGCCGAGCACTTCCACTTCACCGCTCGGCGCTTTTGGCATGGGTGTAGCTAATGGAACAAAACCACGATCAACAATGACCACATACTGTTTCCCGTCGATGGTGAAATCTAGAGGGGTAGCAGCGTCTACGCCCGCCGTGCCATCTTGGCTGCGATTCAAAATAGTGACCTCGGCGCTCGGGCGAAAGGTGCCTCGCACTACCACGCGACGCCATTGAATGTCATTGAGGTCTGCAGGGAGGTTGAGCGCAAGATTCTTGATGGGTGTAATTGCCTGAGTGGTGTTGGCCAGAAGGCCAGCATTAAATGTTTTGCGTTCGTCGAGTCGTCGAAACTGCCACATCGAGAGCGACATCATGACAACTACAAGACATATGACGAGAAGATGCGTGAGTAGCCATTTCGGGCGAAGAAAGGTGCGCAATGTTGTGTGACTCTCCACTGATCTTCACGCTAGTTTGTATGCGTGCATGATGCCTCATCATCTGACAAAAACACTCACACGGGTGATTTGCCAAACTTTCATATTCCCCACATGGAGAAAATTGAATGGATGGTGGAAACCTTCGGATGGGCTACCGAATCTGTTGACCCCGGTGTGGCCAAGGCAGCAAATGGATCTCCTTTTCCTACGTATTCCTACACGCTGAATTTCACGGAAGCCACAACTTTCCCCAACGTCGTGGTGTGTGGGCTCACGCCCGTTGCTTGCAAAGGGTTGTTCGATCTTGTTGTCGATGTTGTGGCCGCAGGAAACAGCATCGAAATCGGAACTGAATTGCTGGGGTTATTCGATGGGGAACAGCGTGCACGATTTATTTCGGTCGACATGAACGAGTGGGGCCATCTCTTTGCCACCGCTACTTCGTGGTACAAGGCGAAACCTTTTTCTATGGTGCAGTTGCTATGGCCCGACCGCAATGGATTTCTGCCAGGTGAAGTGGGCTTCGATCAGCGCCTCACGTTTACTCAGCCGCTTTTGGGGTAGACACGCATTTCGTTGAAAAACTTTACGACGTCGTCTTCGTTCCGCGCACCCATCGCTACAAGGTCGAGCATGTTGTACAGCACTTCATGCGAGGAATGTGAATAGCCAGAGGTAATGCGTAGGGCCTTGCCGAGTGCCTCGCGGGGGTCTGCGTCGTAACGCAGCAAGAGTTCTTCCGCCTCGCTCTTGCGTAAATGCCGAGCCTTCTCAAGTGCTTTCCATTTGCGCACAATGTAGGGCGAGAAATACCCGTTGTAGCGCTGTTGTAGTTCCGGCAACTTCCAATCAAGTGATGTGATGCTGTGGCGGCAGTGTGCGGTGGCACAAATACATGTGAATTCGTCGTAGTCGGACGCGTCAGACATCGCATAATCAAAAGTGATTTCTTCACCTGTAGCAATTTCGCGCATGGCAACGAGTTGAGTGGCATTGCCCATGCCGCAGTTGGGGTCGCATGAATGATTCACGGCATCGCCGAGCTGGCGTTCTTCTGGGCCGAGCAAAAAGCTGTCGAGCTCTATTTGTAGCGAACGCATACGCCGTTCAGCGGGGTGCGTGTCAAAGATGCCACGGTTCATTTGGGCACCGCCAAAGGTCACCACAATGGTGCCGGCGGTGATGGGCGCTATGGCAAAGGTGCCGAAGTTCGTGCCAGGGGTGGCGCGTGTTTCTGCAAGCGGTGTGAGGTAGTTCGAGTAACCAGCAGCGTTTGTCATAAAGATCCTCGCCAATGTTGGCATGTCACGGTAACCTATATTCAAACATCACGAGTGACCATTGGGGTCCGGCAACCGGGGTAGGTCCACGGTGCCAACTCGCTTCTCTGAAGCGGGGATGTGGTTGTAGGTACATCAGTACCTATGGCAACGACCCTTTCTCGTGTTGTTGCGTTTTTTGTTATACGTGAACACCGATGCAGAAAGGAGAACCATGCGACCCGGAGACAACTACTACACCGCTGCGCGCGACTACCCAGCAACCGGCGCATGGAATTCCTCTCAGCATCCAGGTAACCGTCAGTTCTATACCTTGCCTGCCGATCGCAAAGTGCAACTCGATGTAGGTGCAACGCTCAGCGAAGTCACCATTGCCTATGAAACGTGGGGCACGCTCAATAGCGATGCCAGCAACGCTGTATTGCTGTGTCATGCATGGACTGGCGATAGCCATGCCGCAGGCCGTGCAACCGATGGTCAGCCCGCTCCGGGTTGGTGGGAGTCACTCATTGGCCCAGGTTTAGCGATCGACACCAATGTGTGGTTCGTGGTGTGCACCAATGTTTTGGGTGGGTGCCAAGGAAGCACTGGCCCAGCATCGCCGCATCCCGAAGATGGTTTGCCCTATGGCTCACGTTTTCCCGTTGTCACCATTCGCGACATGGTCCGCGCGCAAGCACGCTTGGCCGATCACTTAAATGTCCGTGTGTGGCAAAGCGTCATCGGTGGCTCAATGGGCGGTATGCAAGTTCTCGAATGGGGAATCATGTTCCCCGATCGCGTTCGCTCGCTTGTTCCTATTGCAACATGTGCGCAAGCAACGGCACAACAAATCGCGTGGGGAGCCATTGGTCGTCGTGCTATTCGCCTCGACCCGCTGTGGAGCAATGGCGACTACTACAACGCTGCACCAGGTGAAGGACCTTGGGAAGGCTTAGCCATTGCGCGCATGGTTGCTCAAGTGACCTTCCGTAGCGACAATATTTTCTCAGAAAAATTCGGTCGTGAACTTGCCGACGGCAATGCCGACAAGAGCGGCATCGACATGTGGGATCGTTTCGAAGTGGAGCGCTACCTCGATCACCATGGCGACAAACTCATTCGTCGTTTCGATGCAAATAGCTACCTCATCATTGGCAAGGCAATGGACCTCCACGATGTTGGTAGAGGCCGTGGCGGGGTAGAAGCGGCGATGTCACGAATTCAAGTGCCTGTGGTCTCGGTGGGTATTTGGAGCGACATCTTGTATCCGTCGTACCAGCAGCGCCAAATTCGCGACATTTTGGAATCTTCTGGTGGCACTTGCGACTACATCGAAATCGATTCGCCACATGGTCATGACGCATTTCTCATTGAGTTCGATCAGGTGAGTGCTGCTCTTCACGGCTTGTTCAGCCGTCTCCACTAGCATCGTCGTATGTTCGCAACCGTTGGCATCGTCACTGTGATTTCCGCAGTGCTCATTTTGGGCGGTATCGGTCTCTTCGGGCTCACCATTTGGTTTTGGCGCACTTCGCGACCAGAGCCTGAAGCTCTTGCTCCTTTGGAAATCATGAGCGAACGGGCATACCTGAAAAGCAAAGGTGTCGATCGTGCATTCCTGCTCAACATGGTGCGCCCCACAAGTACTTCAGAAGACCTGCCTGTTGCCTTGCAGCATGAACCTGTCGATGTTGCTCCCGACATTCGGGTGAAAAAGGAAAAGAAGCCGCGGCTTATTGAGCGCGAAGATGACTCATCGGTGGAAACTCCTTCGCCTATGACAACGGTAGATCCACTTCTCTAGCGCCAAACGCTGTAATTTTGAGACATGGCAGCATTTGACCCCAATGAAATGATCGCACGCTTTAAAGAGCGAGCAGCATCGGTGAAACGTCGCCCCCTGCCGCCAGTAGCTGGCGAAGAGCGTCAAGCTTTTCTTACACAAGCGCAAACCGACTTCCAAGATTTTGCAATTATCGGTGATGCGGACGTGTCTATTGAAGACGGCGTACTTGTATTGCGCGTGAATCTTGCAGGCGACAGTAAGAAATAGTGCCACGCCATAAAGAAACCCATCACGAAACTGATGGTCCGCAACACGAACTTGCGCTGCTTGCATGCATAGCCGCTGTCATTGCTTGGAGCGTCGGGCCTCTATTCGTTCGCGGTATTACAGCACCTTCAATCGCCTTCACGCCCATCCGTCTTGTGCTGTCGGTTCCGGTGATGACCCTCTCGGCTTATATGTCGGGTGGCCGCCTCACTATGGCCATGGTGAAAAAGTGTTTTATTCCCGGTGTTCTTTTCGCGGCATCGATGTTGAGCGGTTTCATGTCGTTCCAGCACACCTCTATTGCAAATGCCACACTGATATCGGCATTGCAGCCTGTTCTCATGTTGCTCGTTGCTCCACGTCTTTTCGGCGAACGTCCCACTGTGTTGCGCATTTGCATGTGTGTTGTAGCGCTAGGTGGCGTGAGCATGGTGGTCTTTGCTGCACAGGCAAACAGCGAGGCAGGCCTAAGTGGTGACCTCTATGCCCTCATCAACTTGGTGGTGTGGAGTAGTTACTTCGTCGTTGCTAAAAAGGCACGAGACGACGGGACGCATGCCGGGTCTTTCTTAGCGGCGGTCTTCCTAGTTGCCACACTGGTCCTTGTTCCCGTCGCCATCATTGTTGGGGCCGACTTTTCGCTCGTGAACGGTAATGACTGGTGGCTTATCGCGGCCCAGGTCATTGTCCCCGGGCTCATTGGGCACACTCTCATCACGTGGGCAACGCGTTATCTCGACATCACCTTGGTGTCGCTCATTAACTTGTTGAGCCCTGCCATCTCTATGGCTGGTGCTTGGATCATTTACAGCCAATCCATGCAGACGTTGCAGGTGGTGGGCGCCGTCGTAATGCTCATTGCAGTGGGGGTTGTGGTGCGTACGCGCAACTCAAATGTCCAACCCGTTGCAGAAGCCATTACTGCGGAATGATGGGGCATGACACAACAACGATTTCTCAACAGGGTTGCCCTCGTCACCGGCGGCGCAAGTGGAATGGGTCGCCAAATTGCTTTGTCCTTTGCATCTGAAGGCGCCAAAGTGGTGGTGGGTGATATTCAAGAAGAGATGGGTGCAGAAACAGTTGCGCTCATTACAGCCGCTGGCGGTCAAGCCATCTTTAAGAAAACTGATGTTTCGCAAACGGCCGACGTTGACGCATTAGTTGCGCTCGCTGTCTCGCATTTTGGTGGTTTGAATCATGCTGTGAATGCAGCAGCTATCGAAGGTGAAGCTCCAGAGCTCGCGCTTCTTGAGGAAGAAGTATTCGACCGCATCATTGCGGTGAACTTGCGTTCCGTATTTCTCTCCATGCGCGCAGAAGTTCGTGCGTTTCTTGCCGCAAAAACTGGCGGCACCATTGTGAACATTGCATCCACCAACTCATATCGCCCACAGCCAGGTCAAAGCGCATACACATCATCGAAATTCGCTGTTGCGGGTATCACCAAAGCCGCAGCTATTGAATATGCAGGTCGCGGTATTCGTATCAATGCCGTTGCGCCCGGAAGCATCGACACACCCATGTTGCGCAACGCCATGGCTCGCCGCAAGCGCGGAGACGAAGCCGACACCATTGCTCGCCTCAGCCTCATTGGGCGCTTTGGCACCGTGGAGGAAATTGCTCATGCCACGCTGTGGCTGAGCAGTGACGAAGCCACATACACCATGGGCCACGTGATGGCTGTTGACGGGGGATATCTCTCGCGTTAAGGGGTATTCAATGAAATAGGGCCACGCCGTCGGTTTTGGGGGCGGGGCTGATAACATTTCCCTCGCTACGCGGATGTGGCTCAGTGGTAGAGCATCACCTTGCCAAGGTGAGGGTCGCGAGTTCGAATCTCGTCATCCGCTCCAATAGAGGAGCACATAGCTTCTTTCGGTTCTTTTCACCGGAAATCAGGCCCCTTCGGGGGTCTTTTTTCTTTATTTGGGTCAAAAACTACCCCTTGATCTTTTTTAGTGATGTTCTTAATCTCTTTTTCAGATGGCGATCAATTCGCTGCCAAGGGCTTCATTGCCTCACCGCCTCAGTAGGCCGTTCTCTTGCGCCCTGCTCATCGCAGCCTGCGGGGTATGGATTGTCGAGTCGTCACACGTCAAACCAGCCTCTGCGGTGTCTGCGCCCCTAGCGAGTGTGAGTTCGGTCAGCGCGGGTTTGGGTTTCACGTGTGCTGTTTCAGATGGCGGTGTGAAGTGCTGGGGCAAGAACGATGCGGGGCAATTGGGGAATGGGTCAACAACATCAAGCACGTACCCCGTGCAAGTGACTGGGTTGACCTCGGGTGTGTCGTCTGTTGCGGCGGGAAAAGATTTTGCGTGTGCAGTGATGCTCGATGCCACGGTGCGTTGCTGGGGTTTAAACGCAAGTGGTCAATTCGGTTCTGGCGACACGGTGTCGAGCACGGTTCCTGTTGATATCGGAATTTCCGATGTCAGTGCAATAGCGGCTGGAACAAACTCAACGTGTTTCATTGTGTCTGGTGCCGTGCAATGCGCGGGTGCGAATACGAATGGGCAACTTGGTGATGGAACTTTGAACGCAAATCCATCGCCCATAGACACTGGGTTAACAGGCGCTACTTCAATATCGGTTGGCGATGAATTTTCTTGTGCAGTTGTTAGCGGAGGAGCGAAATGTTGGGGTCGCAATAACAGGCGCCAGATTGGATCGAATACAGCAACAAATCCAATAAAGAGCCCCACGAACGTCTATGGATTAACAAGCGGTATCTCCTCTGTGACGACTGGAGCACAACATGGATGTGCGTCTCTTTCGTCAGGGGCAATGAAGTGCTGGGGATTCAATACAAATGGTCAAATTGGCGATGGAAGTGTTGTTCAACGCGCTACGCCTGTCTCGGTTTTTGCGAGCGGGGTGACGGCAATCAGCGCTCGCGAAAACTCGACGTGTGCTGTGGTGAGTGGTGCCGCGCAGTGTTGGGGTGCGAATACGTGGGGTCAGGTAGGTGACGGTTCAACTTCTGCTCGCAATGTTCCAACCTCAGTGACGTCGTTGACGAGTGGAGTCACGAACATTGCTAATGGATACGAACACGCATGTGCAGTGACGTCAGCAGCGCAGGTGCAGTGTTGGGGTTCTCAAAGCGATGGGGCCGTCGGCAATGCGGTGCCGATGTTTCGTGATGTGCCACGGGCAGCTACGGGCATTGCAAGTGGTGCAACGGCGCTGAGTGCTGGCAAAGAACATACATGCGCCGTGGTGAGTGGTGCTGCGCAATGCTGGGGAAATAATGCATTTGGGCAGTTAGGGAATAATTCAACTATTCCTCGCTCGAGTGCGGTGCAAGTGCAGGGTTTAACTAGCGGCGTAACTGCAATTGCTGCCGGTGAAGCGCACTCGTGTGCGGTGGTGAGTGGAGGGGCTCAATGTTGGGGTCGCAACAACTTTGGTCAACTTGGGAACAGTTTGAATATCAATTCGTCGGTGCCTGTTGAGGTGACGGGCCTGGGTTCAGGTGTTGTTGACATTTCCGTGGGGAGCAATTTTTCCTGTGCACTACTGAGTGGTGGCGGTGTGCGGTGCTGGGGTTATGGCGGTGCGGGGCAGCTCGGTGACGGGAATGGAACAAGTTCCAATTTGCCAACAACAGTAAGTGTTGGAA
>CAFBQU010000027.1_pt1 | contig 20660 bp, 21 predicted proteins | sample 7270051 | NCBI WGS metagenome assembly CAFBQU01 (sample SAMEA6814184, study PRJEB35770) | uncultured Acidimicrobiaceae bacterium | biome: Freshwater; feature: Freshwater reservoir; material: water | place: Czech Republic | collected 2016-11-09 | depth 30m m
AAATACATCGAATGCACCAGCAGTGGCAAAAGCTTCTAGATGAGCCGTAGAGAGTTCTGGCACTGCGCGCACCACGTGCTCCATGGTGTCGAAGGGTTGCGCCTCTTCTATTTTCTGTGCCAATGAGCTACTCACCCCGCGTACCGCAGACAGGCCCATGCGTACAGCAAGCCCGCTTGTAGAGGAAGCACTCTCGACCAAAGATGCCGATGCTTGTGAAGCATTGATGCACGGAGTGAGCACCTCTACCCCATGGCGACGCGCATCGCGAGCCAGTGAATGTGGCGACCAAAAACCCATGGGCTGTGCATTGAGTAACGCCGCACAGAAAATAGCGGGTTCGTGATATTTAATGTATGCCGATGCATAGACAAGATACGCAAAGCTCACCGAGTGACTTTCGGGAAATCCGTAACTAGCAAACGCTTCCATCTTGCGGAAAATGGTGTCGGCAATTTCACCAACAATGCCTCGCTCTTTCATGCCGTGAAAGAGGCGCTCGCGAAGTTTTTCCATTTTTGCTTGTGATCTTTTTGAACCCATGGCCTGACGTAGTTGGTCGGCTTCACTTGGCGTAAAACCAGCAACATCAATAGCCATTTGCATGAGTTGTTCTTGAAACAACGGCACACCCAGTGTTTTGCCCAGACTCTTTTCAAGGAGTGGATGCAAATAGGTAATGGGCTCTTGCCCATTGCGCCGGCGAATGTATGGATGCACAGAACCACCTTGAATGGGCCCAGGGCGAATGAGGGCTACCTCGACAACAAGGTCGTAAAAGCGTCGCGGTTTCAAGCGCGGCAGCGTTGCCATTTGCGCCCGCGATTCAATTTGAAAAACGCCCACCGTGTCGGCACGACACAACATGGCATAGACCTCGTCTTCTTGTGGCAAACCTGCAAGATCGAGTGGTTCGCCGCGATGTAGTTCAATGAGATCGACTGCGTTATGCAAAGCCGAGAGCATGCCGAGACCCAACAGGTCGAATTTCACCAAGCCGGCCGCAGCACAGTCGTCTTTATCCCATTGCAACACACTGCGCTGTTGCATTGTTGCCCACTCAACTGGGCACACCTCACTGACTGGCCGGTCGCAAATAACCATGCCACCCGAGTGCACACCAAGATGACGAGGATGGTGGAGCAATTGTGCTGCTAAAGACTGAACATTGTCGGGAAGATCTTCGGGGTCGACCTTTTCGCCTTGTGCAATGTGGTGGCCCAATGCTTTTGCAGCATCGCGCAGCGCAGAACGCGACCGGTATGTAATGACATTGGCAACCTGCGCTGCATGCAAACGGTCGTAGCGCTGGAATACGTATTGAATGACCTCTTCGCGCCTGCCACTTTCAATATCGATATCGATGTCGGGCGGCCCATCGCGCTCGGGCGACAAAAAACGCTCGAACAACAAGCCAAGCGACACCGCATCGGCGCGCGTAATGCCAAGAGAAAAACACACTGCACTATTTGCCGCACTGCCACGGCCTTGGCAAAAAATATCGTTGTCGTTACAAAATTGAACAATGTCCCATACCACTAAGAAATAGCCCGCAAAACCAAGAGTTTCAATGACATCGAGCTCATGATGAATGACAGACCAGGCACGTGCCCGCAACGACAATGTGTCGTCGGCATGAGTAGGTGGTGGCCCGTATCGGCGCTGTGCACCTTCGGCAACCAAATGACGCAAGTACTCCATCTCGTTCATGCCAGAAGGGCACGGATACGGCGGTAATCGCGGTGCAATGAGTGCAAGGTCGAACGAACACTCTTTCGCAATATCGGCAGCGAGGTCTACCACCCCGGGGTAGCGTGCGAAATATTTTTCTTGCTCGGCACCTGAACGCAGCATTGCCGTTGCTGCAAATGGCAACAGATGGTCAATATCGTTCAGCGAGCTGCGTTGACGAATGGCAGCCATTGCTGTGGCCAGCGAAAACTCTGTAGTTGTTGCATACTGCACATTGTTCGTTGCTACACATTGCACATTGCAACGCGCAGCAATACGCACTAGTTCGTCGTTACGTGCTGCATCGAGCGGGCCGCCATGATGCACAAGTTCTATATAAACATTGTTGGCACCAAATGCATCGATGAGTTGGTACAGCTTGCGTTCGCCTGCCTGGGGCCCATGTTCAATGAGGGCTTTGCTGACTACTCCTTCTACGCCACCAGTCAGCACCTTCCATGACCCGCGAGAGAACCCAGCGAGATCGGCCATGTGAAATTGCGGTTCATTTTTGACACCAGCGAGCTGCCCATGCGTAATAGCTTGCGATAAGTGTGCATAACCTTGGGGTCCTTGAGCCAAGAGCACAACGTGCCCAACATCGTGCTCGTTAGCAAAACGAGGTGAGACCTCTACGCCGAAAACAGTGGGTAGCTGCAACTGCCGCGCCGCTTCAGCAAAACGCACCACCCCATACAGGCCATTGCGATCGGTGAGAGCAAGCGCTTGCAGACCAAGAGCTACAGCATGCTGTGCAAGTTGCTCTGGAGAAGATGCTCCGGTGAGAAAAGAAAAATGCGACTGGCAGTGCAATTCGCCATAACGCTGCTCACGATGAAAACTCACTCATGGGAGTTTAGCGAACATATGTTCGTATGAGTTCCTGGGCCCGCACTAGTGCTCCGACAAGCCCCATATCGGCAATTTTTCCGGCTTCTTCCCACGAAAACCAGCGTACTTGTTGGCTTTCCTCTGCCCCAGGGGCGGGCACCTCGAGGTGGTCGGCAAGCAAGAGGTACCGCAAGTCGAGGTGCGTATGGCCCCGTGGCCCCGGGTGAACATCGAGATGGAAGAACACTGCGCCACTCTCGGGGTGGCGCACATGCAGCCCCGTTTCTTCTTGGGCTTCGCGCAATGCACCTGCGCTGGGGTGTTCATCTTTTTCAATATGCCCACCAGGTTGCAACCACAAATTGAGTCGCTTGTGCAAGTGCAACACCGTTGCTTCGCTACTGACCACTACACCAGATGCTGTGACATGTGTGGTGTGCGCATGCTCATTACACGGGTCAGTGAGTTGAACTACCTCACGGCGAAAAGTTGCTAGCGACTCAACTTCACGAGCATCGACAGGTTGATGGTGTGCAACGAGTGCGAGTAGTTCATCGACTGCAAGTGATGTCATACCTAGAGTCTCTCAGGAATACACCGCGACGAGCCACCATGTGCGGTGCTCAAGCATGACGAGCCACCCATGCTCTTGTTCTCCGTCGTCAACAAGACATTGCATGCGCACCACACGCCGCTGCCGCAGTGGGTCCCACCAGCGCTCTTCAACGGGCCATGGGCCATGCCACGTACGCACCGAGAAGAGCTGTTCATGACGGCGTATGTACTGCGGCTCTGAACGCACATGATGCCTCCCAGACACTTCTACTGCCATGTGATGACAGTTCAGCACCTCAATTTTTTCCGGCGGGAAAATATTAAGCATCGGCGCATGCTGCCCCATATCGCCACTCCATAGTGCAGGCCGCAATACACCAGGGGTTACCCGGTGAACAGTGGCATCGTGGCGCACAAGGTCGACGCGATGTGCTGGCACAAGTTCATACTCACGCGTGATGTCGCGACCACCTCGCCACTCGGGAACACGTACATGGTCTTGACCCACCACGCCAGCTACTCGAGCAATAGCCATGCGTGCCGCAGCGTCGCTTTCGCTGCGACCGCCCCACAAGCGTGGCTGTTCATGGCCAATAGGGACCGTGTTTTGTACGTTGACTGCAATGTTGTGCACCCCAGCGGTGAGCCCTGATGATTCTTCAAGCCATGTTGTTACTTGCCATCGCACACGCTCGAGAAGACCTCGTTCGTGAAAACCCGCTGCGCTGTACCACACCCGTTCAGAAATATCGTCGTGCTCGGTAGTGAGAGTAACCACCACACGACACATTGCCAGGTGCTCCCCTTGCAACTTTTCCATGAGTGGTGCAATGAGCTGTTGGACAGATGCCAAAACAGTTTCTACCGCCACAAGTGGCTCTTCATAGTCGCTCTCGGCGTAATACAAAGTAGGAATTTTTTCGGTGAGCGCAGGGTGCAGATCGGCACCACCACACAGTGTGTGCAACATATTGCCATCGGGACCAAATCGATCGGCAAGAAGCTGTTTACTTGTTGCGGCAACTTTTCCACACGTAGATAAACCCAACCGGAAAAGAAGCGACAGGGTGTTGGCAGAAACATCGACAAATTGCTCGAGGTGTCGCACATCGATATTGGCCAAGAACTCTGCTGTTTCACCTGCAGGAACAACGAATAAAGGTTGTGCCATACGGGCTGCGATGAGCCCCGCAAGGCGTCCGTCGGCAATACCGATGGTGAGCACCACATGCTCGGGGGCACACGAAAATAGCTGTTCTGCTACTGCTTTTTCACCACCAAAATATCGAGTGGGTCCACGCATTGGCACAAGCACATGTTCATCGTCGACAATTTCAATGAGTGGAGCAATGGCTGTAATTTCCTGCGCTAACGCATTGAGTTGCCGAGCATCGATTCCTACTGCACGCACAATGGCAACGCGATATGAATAATGATTTTTCATTTCACTACCCCACCACCAATGGAAAATGTTGCTCGCTCGGCACTCGACGCCCACCAACGTGAACAGACAATTTTTGTGAGGCAAACGCCACTTGCTCTTGCAGTTCATTTTCTTTGAGCCACGTGCGCTGTGTTGCAGTAAAAACGACATCGGCGCTCATACCGTTCATTGGGCCAAGAGCAACCACTGCGCACTGCTGCACTGCTGCCGACAACACAGTTCGCCGCAGAGCGCTCTGTGATACATGTGATGGAATACTGACAACAAGAACTTCAACACCACTTGCCAGCGCCACTACTGCTTCGCACCAATGTTCGGCACACGACACTTGCACCACGCGCTCTAAACACCACCCCGCATTGCGAGCTGCACTCCAATTGAGATGTTCACTCGCACACCAACCCACCCATGAACCTTGTGTTGTTGCTCTTTGTGCAAGGGCGACCGCAATAGATACGTAGGCAATGCCAGTGCATTGATACACGCGACCACGCACTAAGCCAGGAGGGAGTTGTGCTCGTTGCAGAACTTCCACAAACTGCTCGCCAACGGCAATGGCGCGATGAGCAGGCAACGATGCCTTGCCGAGCGACACCACATGGTGCCCATATTTATGCTGGGAAAGTTGTTGGGCTAGTTGCTCACGAGCGAGTTCCAGAGACGACACGCCGTCACTGTAGCGAACGTATGTTCGTATTTACCCCTGCTCGAGGAGCCCCACCAAGACATCAACATTGCTGGCCCATCCGTGGGCCCCTAACTCCTCTGCATCTGGTGCCGACAGCACCGCGGCTCCACCCACATAAATGGGAACGGCATCGCCCGAAGCTTCGCGCAAAGCAGCAATAAGTTCACACGCTGCATCGCGTGCAGAAGGTGAGGTAACGCTCACACACGCGGCAACAACATCGGGTGTGTTCTTCACTGCTGCAATAAAGGACTGTGCAGGAAGATCTGCCCCCAGGTCGAATACTTCCCAGCCGCGCTGACGCAAAAGGTCTGCCACCATCGACACAACAAGACCATGACGCTCACCTTGTGGTGCTCCGACCACTATGGAACCCTTCGTGCGTCCACGCCCCACAAACCGTGGCCCCAATCGACCCATGATGCGGCCCACAATGGCCGAGGCTTGGTGCTCGTAGTAAATCTCTAAGTCTCCTCGTGCCCACTGGTCGCCAATGCTCACCATTGCCGGGCTCAAGACCTTCGTATAGATGTCTTCCACGCTGACTCCGGCAACAAGTGCAGCTTCCACCACAGCCCAGGCACCACTTCCGTCACCAGCAAGTAAACGTGCCTCGAGTCGTTCCCACCACAACACATTTTTTTTGCGCGAGTCTTCAACATCGATGGGCTCCGGATTTTGACCTTGAAACTGACGTAGATCACTCAGAAGAACACGCCAGGTTCCTGCCGCTTTATGTGCGGGCAATAGACCCAAGCGCACATAGCGATATGCGGTCATGTAATGCACATCGAGCATCTCTGCTGCTTCATGCAGGGTCATCTCGTGTGCAGACACACTTTCAACAACCACTTTTTGAGCAACCACGCCTTGACTTTAGAAGAGTTCTCGGCTGAGTGCTTTACCTAACGTATAAACGTTGGAAAAATAATTGCTAGCCACCCAAACGGGCACGCGCAGCAGCACTGCGCTCAAACAAGTGTGCGGGCACACGTTGTGCAGCGGCACTTAAGGCTGGGCCACCATCACCTGCTGGCGCACTAGGGGCACCTGGCTCTTCTTCAGCAACAAGATCTTCAAATGCGGGAGGCACCATTCCGGGCTTCCAGTACTGGTAGAGGTCGCGCACCACTTCGTTCAAGCCCTGGGCGCCTGCCCCTTTGGCCAATTCAACAGTGATGATGTTGCCATAAACGTGCACACCGGCAACTTGCCCAGTGGCGAAAAGTCGACTTGCCACCACCGCTGCGGGTTTGGTGCCAAATGCTTGGTCGGCACTGGAAAAGCGCTCATGACCCATTCCGGTGAAACTGCGATTTGCCTCAAAACGGACAATGCCCAACTTGCCGGCGGGACCTTCAAGAACTGCTACTGGCTGACCCATACCCAAACAATAGTCTGCCGTGGTGCATCGCTGGCATTTCTCCACCATAATTTGAGGAGCCACTAGGGGGAAAAGATGTCCAACGGTCTGTCAGCCAATATGTCACTTGATGAGTTCACCGCAGCAGCACGAGCATTTCTCGATGCCAATGCAGAACGTCGCGAAGCGGAAAAAACTTTTGTATGGGGCGAAGGCTCAGACAAAGTCAACGTGTTTGAAGAGCGCACACGTGAACAGGAACTCGTTCTCCTTGAGGAAGCAAAAGAGTGGCGTCGTAAAAAATTCGATGCGGGCTTCGGCTGGGTAGGTGGACCCGCAGAATACGGCGGCAGCGCACTTCCTGCAGCTTACGATCGCGCCTTTGCGCGCATTGAAGGCGAATACAAAATTCCCAACCAAGGTTTTTTCTCCATTGGTCTTGGCATGGTTGCTCCCACCATTTTGGCGCACGCAAGCACGCTGGCAAAAGATGCGTACCTCACCAAAATGTGGCGCGCCGACATCGTTGGTTGCCAACTCTTTTCCGAACCAGGCGCAGGTAGCGACCTCGCATCGTTGCAAACCAAAGCAGAACGCGATGGCGATGAGTGGGTCATCACTGGCCAAAAGGTGTGGACCTCTGGTGCACACTTCAGCGACATTGGTGAAATCATTTGTCGCACCGACGCCGACTTGCCAAAGCACAAAGGACTCACCGGTTTCATTGTCGACATGAAAGCACCGGGTGTAGAAATTCGTCCACTGCGCCAAATGACCGGCGGCGCAAGCTTTAACGAAGTGTTCTTCACTGAAGTGCGTGTACGTGATGATCACCGTCTTGGCGATGTGAACAACGGCTGGAACGTTGCACTCACCACGCTCATGAACGAGCGTGCAGCAATTGGTGGCGGCAGCGGAGGCGACAGCGTACTCACGCGCGTGTTTGGCATGGTGCGTCACTACGGTCTCGACAAAGACCTCATTGTGCGCAACAAACTTGCCGACCTCGTTATTCGCTACCGCGTTGCTTCGTACAACAACCAGCGCGCACTCGACAAAATTCGTTCTGGTCAAACACCTGGCCCTGAAATGTCTATTGCCAAAATGGCTCTCACCGACAACCAACTTCGCCTTGGCGCTTTTCTGTCAGAGGTCTTGGGGCCTCGCCTCCAAGCCGACACTGGCGAGTGGGGCACCTACGCGTGGAACCAGTTAGTGCTCGGCACCCCTGGCTTGCGCATTGCCGGCGGCAGTGACGAAGTGATGCGCAACATTGTGGGTGAACGTGTACTTGGCTTGCCTAAAGACACCGGCATCGACTCGAAGTCGTCATTCCGTGATTTGCAGAAATAATTTCTCGCTACTGCGTTAAGCCTAAATTTTCCATAAACGCCCACGACACTCGGTGCAGCGGCGACACTCCATGTTCGCGTAGGCCAGCACGCTGCTTTGGGCACGGATAGCCCTTACTTCCTTCAAAGTTCCAATGCGGATACTGCTCTGCGTAATTGCGCATCATGCGGTCTCGCGAGACCTTGGCAAGTACCGAAGCAGCAGCAACCGATGCCGAGACCGCATCGGCTTTCACTTGCATCATGACCCGTGGCACCAAAGGCGACACAAAATCCCACTTGCCATCGGCGATGACTGCGTCGGGTTTTACGGTCAGGGCATCTAGTGCACGTTTGGTTGCTAAACGTTGTGCGGCACTCATCCCCAACGCATCGCACTCAGATGCTTCAACAATGCCAAGTGACCAGTCGCTGCATTGCGCAACAACGACGTCGAAAATTTCTTCGCGCTTTTTTTCGCTCAATATTTTTGAATCGCGCGCAACAAGATCTTCAACTGCAAACTTTTCATTGTTCACAATGGCAATACCAACAACCAATGGCCCGGCCCACGAGCCCTTCCCCACCTCGTCGATACCGGCAACAACGTGTGCCCCTTGTGCGTGAAGTTCATTTTCCCATTGCAAGGTGGGCGCCAAGCGTGGCGTGCGTGGCGCCATGCTCACTCAATAACGATGCCAGGGGCACCGGCTTCTATACGGCCAGCATGCCACCAGCCGAGGTCGAGCAATTGCTGTTGTCGCTGTGGAGGAACAACAGCCAGCAAGCCACCTGATGTTTGCGGGTCGAAACACAAAGCTGCATGTGCATCGGAAGCAGAAATAGTGCAATGCCCCTCCACGTATGTGCGGTTACGTGGGTCGCCGCCCGTACGCATGCCTTCTGTCGCTGCCTTCAACGCACCGGGGTACGCAACAATATTTTGAGCATCGATATGCAAACGCACATTGCCGCGTTCTGCAACTTCCCAGCCGTGGCCAGCCAAGCCATATCCGGTGACGTCGGTGACTGCATGCACGTCGTCGCCTAGTTCGCGCAATTGTTCTGCTGCGCGGCGATTCAACGTGCGCATGCCATTAATAGCTGCGCGTTGATCGGTTGCACATCCCCCGGCAAGAGCAAGCGCAGTACCAATGGGTTTCGACATCATCACAACGTCACCGGGTTGCGAGCCACCTTTACGCCAAATTTTTGAGGGGTGCACAACGCCTTGCACGGCTAATCCGAAAATCGGTTCGGGGTTGCGAATGGTGTGCCCACCTGCAATGGTTCCGCCGGCTTCGGTGACCACTTTGCTCGCTGCACCAAAAATGGCAGAGATGGCATCGTGCGGAAAATGCTCAGGGAATGCAGCCACGTTGATGGCCATCACCACATGAGCACCCATCGCAAAAACATCACTGCAAGCATTCGCTGCCGCAATGGCTCCAAAGTCTTCTGGGTCGTCAACAAGTGGTGGAAAGAAATCGGTGGTGCTCACCAGCGCCACATCGGGGCTCACTTGGTACACCGCTGCATCGTCGAATGGTGCCAACCCAACAAGCAACGACTTGTCGAGAGATCCTGGCATCTCGGCAACGAGTTCAGAAAGAAGTGATGCTCCCCACTTTGCTGCACAGCCACCACAGCTGGTCCATTCTGTGAGTCGAATAGGAGTTCCGCGATAAGCCATGGGCAAAGAGTAGTAGGGCTCTATGCGTTCTGCACCTGCCAGAGCGCTTCGCCCGAGCTTGCTTTCGTTGTTGACCAAGTTGCATCAACGCCACTACGCGCAACTGCAGGAACTCCGCCAGTGAACTCCCAGAGTGCTGCCACATTTTCACCATGCCAACGCAATGCAAATGATGCACTCACGCCGCTCCCCGCCATGAAGCCAAAAGATTCCCAGTTGAACCCTCTCCATAATTGAGGAATGCCATGTGGCAAAAGTACTGTTTCGCCGCGACCATTCACCGTGCACAATTGCTGTTCCACTGCAGCAATACGACGCCCATGCGACATTCCCACGCTATGGAACGCATCTTGTGTTGCATTACTTTCCTTGCGACTCTCGGCAATGCGTTGCCAGCTTGCAGCTACGTCGCGCACTGCTCGTTCTTCTTTGCAACGATGCAACAGCAACTGCACACCAGCAACCATCTGAGCTAATTCGCCAAGGTCGTGTTGGGCATGATTCTGCAAACATGCTTCAGCCAGCGGAACGAGTTCTTCGAGCCATAGCTCAGCCTTATCGCCCAGGCGGACAAGTTCTATACCGTCGAGCACAGTGCCGAGCGCATCGTCGAGCGGGTCGCATACTTCACCCAGCAACAGCGCACACCGCGCATCAACAAGCGCCAAAGAAAGGTCGCGCAATGGCCCATCTGCTGCCTGCACTCTGCTTGCTGATTCCAGCGATTGCATCCATCCGCTCACCAACTGATCTGCACTGGGAAGCGTATTGAGTTGAATATTGCGCGCATCGCCGGTTGCCAGTGCCACACGCACAGAAGAACGATGGCCAATAGGCAACACAATGGAACTGGCCGGCAACTCAATACCCATAATGGGTTGCTGCGTTGGCACACGAGATGTAACGACATCGTTTCTTGTGAGCGCCACCGCTATTGGAGATGGCGAATCATTTTCAATTTCAATAACGACGACTCCACCATGAGCAGCAACTGCATACACCCGCTGAATGGCATCGCCACCATGAACACGTAATCGCGTTTCCACAACAGGCACTCCGTCAATACGCACCTGGCGCACAGAAGCTTCCTTTTCTGGCGAATGCCAACGGTCTTCATCGGCAATATGCCAAGCGAGCACCGGCGAGCCATCGTGCGGCGTGATGTCTCCCCATGGCGAAACAGAAGCAGTAAAGGTGCCTCCACGAATGCCGATGAGTCTGTGTGATGTTGGGGAAAGTGTTGTCATATGTCTCAATCGAGTTCAGAGCGCCCACCACGACTCAAAAGGTCGCTGAGCGCTTGTTCTGCAGAAATACCGCGGTGACATACTGCCACTACTTGCTCGGTGATGGGCATTTCAATGCCAAATTGTGCGGCCAAGTCGAGCACCGCTGCTGAGCTCTTGACGCCTTCGGCAACCATTTGCATTGATGCCACCACATCGGCAATGTTCTCGCCTCGCCCAAGAGCCATTCCCACCGACGTGTTTCTACTTTGCAAAGAAGAGCACGTGGCAATGAGGTCACCCATTCCGGCGAGCCCGGCAAATGTTGCTGGCGTGCCACCCATTGCAGTTCCTAACCGCGCCATTTCAGCAAGGCCTCGCGTAATAAGCGTGGCACGTGTGTTGTTGCCAAACCCCATACCGCCGGCCATGCCTGCGGCAATAGCAATAACATTTTTCACCACTCCACTGACTTCGCAACCCACCACATCGGGGTTGGTGTAAATGAGCAGACGTGGGTTGCTAAAAATACGTTGCAATTCGCGAGCGATAGTTTCGTCATCAATAGCCACAACACTGGCTGCTGGCTGTCCATCCATAATTTCGTGCGCAAGGTTCGGCCCGGTGAGCACCGCTGCAGGGTGCCCGGGGAGTTCACTTGCAATCACTTCACTCATACGCATCAACGAACCCTGCTCAAGACCCTTTGCCACGCTCACAATGGGCACCCCTGGGCGCACATGCGCTGCTGCTGCACGGAGTACTTCGCGGAACCCTTGCGAGGGAACCGCCATCACCACTACGTCGGCATCGCGCACCACTTCTTCAAGGTCATGCGATGCATTGAGTTCTGTGGGCAGCGCACGCTCCCCTAAATACGCGGGGTTGCGGTGCTCAGAGTTGATGACCCGTGCCGTTGACGCATTGCGGGCCCACAACATGGTGGTGGTATTCAACGCCGCCATCGAGGCAATGGTGGTACCCCACGAACCCGCCCCAACTACCCCCACGCGAATTGCCATAGGTGAAGCGTAGGGCACCGGCACAGACCAGCCCTAGGCTTCACCTCGTGAAGACGCCCCTACAGGCTTTGCTGGTCATACCCATCAAGCCATTCGCTAGCGCCAAGGGGCGGCTATCACAGGTACTCTCACCCGCACAACGTGCTCAACTCGCCCGTGAGTGCGCAGAACGCGTGGTGAAATCTGCGGGAAGCATTTCAGTTTTGGTGGTCACCGATGCTTCAGACAACAACGAAGTTCCCGCTTGGGCTCGTGAGCACGGCGCAGAGTGCCTCATGCAGGTCTCTGCGGGTCTCAACGGTGCAGTGAACGATGCAATGGCCTATGCCCGCAGCAACAGCTTCACTCACGTACTCATCGCCCATAGCGATGTTCCTCTTGCACACAACATCGCACAGTTTTTAGAAGCCGACACGGTGTGCATTGTTCCCGACTCTGCACACGACGGAACCAACGTGCTCGTATTACCCACCGCACTGCCCTTTTCGTTTCACTACGGAGTGGGAAGCTTCTCTGCACACGTTGCAGAAGCAATGTCACACGGCCTTGCTCCGCGCATTGCACTGAGCGATGAATGGGCACTCGACCTCGACGAACCCGAAGATCTTCACCACCCACGCATTCACGAGGAGTTCCCATGGCTAACAATGAACTAGGCGCAAATGAACCCGGCCAACCTCCTGTGGTGGGTGCAGTTACTCCAACAACCGACTGGGGCCATAACCTCCCCGTTCCACAACGCGTACTTGCCGTAGGTGCTCACCCCGACGATATTGAATTTGGTTGCGGAGGCACACTGGCCAAATGGGCTGCTGCTGGCTGCGTTGTGCACCATGCAGTTTTCACCGACGGGTCAAAAGGAACTTGGAACCCCGATGCCGACACTGCTGCACTCATTGCAACCCGACAAGTAGAACAACGTGATGCTGCCTACCGTCTCGGCGCCACCGGTTCTGTCACATTCCTTGGCGCCGTTGATGGCGAACTGGAAAATACTGTGGAAATGCGTGATGCCTTGGTGCGACTCATTCGCATTGTGCAACCCGATGTGGTGCTGGGTCACGACCCATGGAAGCGCTACCGGCTCCACCCCGATCACCGCGCCGCAGGTTTTCTTCTCACCGACTCCATCGTTGCCGCACGTGACCCACACTTCTTTCGTCACCATTTCACCGTGACCGATCTCAACACCGGTGTAGCACTCAAGCACCACCGGCCATCATCACTGCTGTTATGGGAAGCCGACGTGCCCAATCATGTTGAAGATATATCTACAAGCGCCGACACCAAATTGAACGCACTGCTTGCCCATGCCAGCCAGTTTGAGTCGACCATGAAGGCAACCACCACCGATGCGCTCGATGTTTTCCAAGCACGTATGCGCACACGCTTCAGCACGCTTGGCCAGCCCCATGGTTATGCGGCAGCTGAAGTGTTCCATCACATGAAAGACCTGTAACCCAGCGAGTTACGACAAAGGTTGTCGACCCGCACCTGCGGGGCCGGCAAACGCCTGAGCAATACCCAGCCATTCCGTGGCAAGAGCACCCTGTGCAACAAGTTGCGTATCTTGCACATGGCGACGCTGTGTGACGAGCAAACAGAAATCGAGCGCCGAACCGCGCACTGACTCGGGAGCATCAGCGTTCCCCCACTCCCACTGCGACCCGTCGGGAGCCTGCAGACTCACAAAAATATTTGCTTCCGGCACTTCTCGCTGGTTGGCGCGATAACTATTTGCACGAGCTAACACCCCAATATGGGCAATGTGCTTGAGTCGCATTGAGCTAGTTGGCGGCAAGGAAAGCGCATCAGAAACATCAACGCTATGCGCCCATGTCTCCATCAACCGTGCCGTCAAAAACGAAGCAACGCTCATTGACGGCCCGTACCAGGGCACTCGTTGCGTACGATCTGCATTGCGACCCGCGGCCACCAAAGCAGCACTGTACTTTTTCCACTCACTGGCGAGTTCTGCACCACTCACGCTGCGCCCAAAAGCAACTGAAGGGTCTCCGCCGGTGGCAAATGACTTCATCATCTCTTGAGTGTCTGCGGCAAAGTCAGCCGCATCGGTCATTGCTAACGCTGAACGGATATCGAAGAAATACAAATGCGAGACAGAGTCTGCAATGTCCCAGCCATCTGCGGGAGTCTTCGTTCGCCATTGTGGCTCAGAGAGCCCGGCAATGAGAGCGGCAAGTGCGAGGTGTTCGTCTGCGAGGTCTCGCAGCACGATGTCGGTGGCGTCCATCTCTCTATCGTGGCGCACTTGAGGGAGAAATAAAGAAGTGGGGGGCTTGCGCCCCCCACTTCCAACACTCCGAACCGATTGGTTAGGTAATTACTTCTTTTTTGCAGCTGTGCGCTTGACAGCTTTTTTCTTACGAGGAGCAGCCTTTTTTGCAGCCTTCTTAGGAGCTGCTTTCTTTGCTGCTGCTTTCTTTTTGCGAGGAGCAGCCTTTTTTGCAGCCTTTTTAGGAGCGGCTTTTTTTGCTGCTTTCTTCTTCTTTGGAGCAGCTTTCTTTGCAGCCTTCTTAGGAGCGGCTTTTTTTGCTGCTTTCTTTTTCTTAGGTGCAGCCTTCTTTGCAGCCTTCTTAGGAGCTGCTTTCTTTACTGCTTTTTTCTTTGCGGGAGCGGCCTTCTTACGGGCCTTCTTTGCTGCTGCCACGGTATTTCCTCTCTAGTTAAGGATTAATTACTTTTTTGGATTTAGCTCTGCCTTGAGCGTTGAGCTCGAGGAGAATTTCATTGCGGTCGATGCAGGAACAGTAACTGGCGCACCCGTTTGCGGGTTACGACCAGTACGTGCCTTGCGGCTTGTGGTGCTGAACGAGCCAAAGCCCGGCCACGCAACCTTTTCACCTTTTGTTGTTGTCGAAACGACAACTTCAAAAAATGCAGCAACAGTACGTTCGGCATCTGCCTTAGTTACGTTTGCTTTTTCTGCCACAGCATCGATGAGCTCTGCTTTAGTCATATTCGTATTACCTCCATTGGAATCGGAGCGTTGTGCCCCACTATCTGAGTACGTTTCAGCGAGGAATACAAGTATTTAGGTTATTGCATTTGCAAATATCTCGCAAAATTCCGCACCCGGAATACGCGTCGTTTTTCTCCGATGCGCAGTGTGCACAGTTGTTCATCACACTTCGTTGCACGACACGCTCGCCATTCGCTGCAACTGCACATGATCGCAATTTCAGTTGCTCTAGTTGGCCTCAATGACCCGCTCTAAGCCTTGCAAATAAAGGACTTCATCTTTTTCAGAGAAACATTTAATTCTTGCCGACACATCGTGGTTGACAGGCAGAAGTGCACGCCATTGGTTGATGAGAAGTAGATCTGCGCGATGAAAAATGGACTGCGAATCTTCTGCAGCTCTTTTATTTTCAGAGTTCCTTTTTCCGACTCCAAAAAAAATTTCAAAAATATTTTTCAAAACCGGGACAAATTTTCTCAAAAAATGAAAAATCGGTCGTCCTCCACCACAAACATCCCCGTTACAAAATGTTCATCTTGCGATCCACCACTCGTGTTCAAGCATCGGCAACACTACGAACTGTTGAGTACATCGCTCGCATCCAGACAAAGGAGGTGGCGATGACTGATCTTCGCCATAGTGAAATTGTTCCTCACAATGAGAACGTCAGCATCGCGTCACCCGCGACTCCTGTTCGTGCGCGTCAACGCACACGAGTTGTACTCGACACTTCAGTTCTCGTTGCAGATCCGGCAAGTTTGAATGCATTTCCTGGTTGCGAAGTGGTCGTTCCACTCACTGTTGTTGAAGAACTTGATGGTTTAAAAACACGCCCCGACGATGTAGGACGCGCAGCACGCACAGCATTGCGTTCATTAGAAGAACTACGTAAGCGCGCAGGTGGTGTACTCAATACTCCCCTTGAAGTACATGATGGCGAAGACGGTGGAAGCGTTCACATTGAGGTCAATGGCATTCAACGCCATCTCCTCATTGAGCACGGCCTCGACCCAGAAGTCCCCGATAATCGCATTATTGGCGCAGCTTTAGGCCAATGCCGTACTGCCCCCACGCGCCTCATTTCCAACGATGCCGCCTTGCGCATAAAGGCTGCCCACTTAGGTTTACAAGCCGATGAGCACCACCCCGTCGGGCGCGCTGCAAACAGCAGGCCAATGGGATGGGTTCCGCTCTCTGCAACTCACGGCGCAATTGATGATCTCTACGCATCTGGGTCACTTCCCGTACACAGCGTTGCGGGTGCCGACACCTTGTCGCAAAATACATTTGCAGTCATCAGAGACGGTTCGCAATCTGCTCTCGCACGCCGACAAATGGACGACCTCAACCTTTTGTCATCAAACGCACCTGAGGCGTGGGGTTTGCGAGCTCGCAGCAAAGAACAACGCTTTGCTCTTGAGCTCCTCCTTGACCCCGAAGTCACCGTGGTTGCACTCGATGGCAGAGCCGGAACAGGCAAAACCATCATGGCCATTGCGGCTGGCTTGGAACAAGTAGTGGAACAACGTCGTTACGAACGCCTAGCCGTGTATCGCCCACTCGTTCCTGTGGGCAGAGCAGATGTTGGTTTCTTGCCCGGTGGCCTCGATGAAAAACTCGACCCGTGGATGTCGGCCATTCACGACTCCATCGTTGCCCTCACCGACCATCGCTCGAGCAACGACGCACGCCGGCTCATTGACGACTTCATTGCACGCGGACAACTCTCACTTGAGTCGGTCACCTTCCTGCGCGGTCGGTCACTGCATCGCCAAATTGTGGTGGTTGATGAAGCCCAGAACTTGGAGCCAACAACGCTCAAAACCATCCTCACCCGCATTGGTGACGGCACCAAAGTGATCTTCACTGGCGATACCAGCCAAATTGATGCTCCATATATGGGTGAGTCGAACAACGCTCTTGCGGTACTCATTCACGCATTTTCTGACCAGGAATGTTTTGGCCATGTCACCCTGGCCGCCTGTGAACGCAGCGAGGTGGCAAGCCTGGCGGCCGAGCTGCTTTAGTACTCGATGTGCTTGTTGGCACATTTAGTACTAAATACTTGCAATCGCCCCTGACGCCCTCATAGTGTGATGAAACACGGTCACCCCATAGAGAAGGCGCTCACAATGTCACTCACCGAAATCAGAACAATCCACATTCCTGCCCCTGTTGTAGTAAAAGATTCTGAGCACTGGACCGACCTTGCGGCGTGTAAAGGCCGCACCGCCCTCTTCTTCCCACCGAAGGCCGAACGCCCCCAAGCCCGCGCCCGCAGAGAAGCCCGCGCCCGCCAACTGTGCGATCAGTGCTCGGTCACAGCTCAGTGCCGCGCATATGCACGAACCAACCACGAATACGGATATTGGGCCGGCGAGAGCGAAGAAGACAGACACCTAGCCGGTTTCACGGTTGCTGCGCCCATTGGCATTCGCGCCCGCATGCCACACAGCGCGTAATACGTTGCGCCGAGCGTTCATCGGCAAGAATAACGAGATGACGCCAGACCAACTCGTACGACACTTCATCAAGCTCATTGAGACGAAAGATCTTGATGGTGCCCTCGCTCTCATCGACGAGAAATGCGAATACGACAATGTGCCAATGAGCAAAGTTTTTGGCCCGGAAGGTGTACGTACAACCCTTGCTCCGTTCATTGCAAGTTGCAGCGAAATCGATTGGGTCATTCATCACCAAACCTCATCTGGTGATGCCACTTCTGGAGTTGTCATGAATGAGCGCACCGACCGCTTCAAAATGGGTGACCGCTGGGTTGAAGTTCCCCTCATGGGCATTTTCACTGTTGCCAATGGAAAAATTACGTTGTGGCGCGATTACTTCGACTTGGCCATGTTCCAAAAAGCAATTTCCGGCTAACACGCCTTCCCTACTGTGCAACACATGCCCCGCAAAATGCCGCCACTGAAAAAGGCGGAGTTCCTCGTTGTTGATGTCGAGACCACTGGTTTGGCAACCGATAGCGACCTCATTTTGCAAATAGGCGCCGTCGTTACGAACTCACAAGGAACAGTGCTGCGCAGCTACAGCACATACGTGCGCCCCAGCAATGGTGGGCCATTTCCCTGGGGTGCCGAGAATCCGCCTGCACATCACATTCACGGCATCACCAACGAGCAATTACGCCAAGGCTTGCACACCAAACGCGCAATGCGTCAACTACGTCGCCTCGCAAGAAAGCGCATCCTTGTTGCGCATAACGCCAAGTTCGACTTTGGTTTTATCAAGTCCGAGTCACAACGACACAGCATCAACATTGAAGTCGACCAGCACCTGTGCACCTTGCAAATGTCGCGCCTTCTCGACCCCAAGCGTGCCGAACAACATCGCCTCACCGCCCTATGCGAGAAGTACAACATTCCCCTCACCAATGCTCACGATGCGCTCTGCGATGCCACGGCTACTGCACAACTGCTTTCTATTCTCATTGCGTCGCACAATGCACGCACCGTGAGCGACTTGTACCAGCTTGTTCCTTAGCTGTAACGAGACAAAATATTGGCGGCAGTTTTGGCGCCAAGAGTTGCGTACTTCTCTGGGCTCACCACCACAGCAGCATTTCCTGCCCGCACCAACAATCGCCCAAGCCACGGTGCCGACGTAACGGGCAATACAACTTCCAACACATCGTCAGCCAATTTGCGCTGCGAGTACACGGGGTAACGCTCTGCCACCCAATGTGCAGATGGCTGCAAATGCAGTGTTACTCGTTCGGCCTGCGCATCCCAATGGAAACCTGGTTCGTCGGCAAGCGCAGGAAGCGTTTCCGCGTTCACCACTTCACCTGAATCTTTCAACGCGCTCATGCGGTCGACACGGAAAACGCGCGGTTCGTTGATACCGAGGTCGATGGCATCGAGATACCAATGTTCACCACTGAGCCACACGCGTCGTGGTACCACGCTGCGCGATGTTGACTTATTGGTGGTGGGCGAAAAGTAGTCGAGCGAAACGCGGGCATTGATATCGCAGAAGTGCGCCAGTTCAGCCAGTAATGGGTCGTGTGGGTTTTCAATCACTAAAGCATCGTCGATTGCGGTGAGTTCGTTGAGTTTGCGAATGGCAGAACCTAATGCAGCGGAATTTGCTGCACCCGGCAACGCAAGAGCAGTGTCGGCAACAGCACGCAAGGCAAAAGCCTCGGCAACAGAGAGGCGTAGGGGCTTGTTGAACACGTTAGGTATTTCCACCCACACTTCATTTTCGTCGAAGAAGATTTCAATGAGTTCAAGTGGTGAATATGGCGGGGTGCCACAGAGACCGGCGAGCGTGAGATCTTGGCTGAGTTCTTCCACACTGAGTTGGAAGGTCTTTGCCATTTCATGAATAGACACTCGTTGACGCTCGGCAAGCCAGGGCAACATAATGAGAAGCCCTTGCACACGCTCGGCGGCGCGGCGCTGACGCGGCGCGGCAGTCATTGCGAGGCGCCTTGATGCATTTGTAGCAACCAGTTCTTAATGCCTGCACGCACGTCGGATGGCGAGAGCACCTCGGCATGTTCAACAAGACCCAGCAACCACGAACGAAATGGACCTTCATTGCCACAGGGCACTTCTACAACTACGGATCCGTCGTCACGAGTTTCCGTAACTGACTCGTTTCCAAACTCACGCAACACACTTGGCACAAGAGCCGCATCGATGAGCACATGAGCCATGGTGGGCTCTGCACCTTCACCCAACATTTCTGTATCGGTTGCTACTGCAGCTTGAATATCGAAACCTTGCGGGCGTTCAAAAGTGGTGTCGAGAATTTTGACTTTGCCTTCAATGCGGTCGACGCGAAAGCTGCGTATTGCATTGCGGATTTGGTCGGCACCCACTACATACCAGTACCCGCCACGACCCAACACTCCATATGGGTGAAGTCGTCGAGCCTCACCGCGATAGCTGAAACTGATTTCTTTAGAATTTTGTGCGGCCTCAGTAACTACCGGCAATGCAACGCTGTTCACCGGCAAATGTGCTTGCGACAAGGTTTCGCCCTGCGCCACTTCGAGGCCTAACTTCAAACGTGCGCGGTCGGCCCATGCAGCGTCGATGTGTACTGCAGCAAGTGCAAGTTGCAGCGCATTGCGTTCTTCGCTTGTGAAATTGACCGACGACAATTCCAGTTGACGACGGTCGATGCGATAGCTCGACTCGCCTGCTTGGTTACCACCCAAAGTTTTCATTTCAATGGGAACACCCATATCGCGCACTAAGGCTTTGTCACGCTCGAAAGTTGCTCGACCCGACTCACCATCGGCATAGTTATTGGCACCAAGAGCGCCACGAATTTGCGTGAAAGTTAGTGGCTGAGAGTTCTCTGTAAGCAACGCAATGAGATTGAGTACGCGCTCTGCTTGGTCGCGGGCGACTCCTGCCACTTTGGCTACTTTGAGCCAGCCCGTGAAGCAGCTATGACCGCACGCATGAGATCTACTACTTGGTCGGAAGTTGCACCTGGGTTTAAGACTCCTGCAACACCAAGTGCCTTCAACTTGTCGGCATCTTGGACGGGAATAATGCCACCGACAACAACCGGAACATCAACTCCACGCTCACGCATTTTTTCCACAACTTTTGGCGCAAGAGTCATATGCGCACCCGACAACATGGAGAGCCCAACGGCGTCGACATCTTCGTCGATTGCTGCAGCAGCAACTTTGTCGGGGGTCTGGAAGAGACCTGTGTAGATGACTTCAAAGCCAGCATCACGCAAAATACGTGCGACCACTTTTACCCCACGGTCGTGACCGTCGAGACCAACTTTTGCAACAAGAACTCG